>Ga0193706_1000017_pt1 | contig 276567 bp, 210 predicted proteins | sample U3c1metaG_FD_160130 | JGI IMG/M metagenome (GOLD analysis project Ga0193706, IMG submission 160130) | Soil microbial communities from a riparian zone of the East river system, Colorado, United States - U3c1 | ecosystem: Environmental > Terrestrial > Soil > Riparian zone | place: USA: East...
ATGAATAAATATCTTAGTATGAATGATCTAATCAGAGATGTATATAGAACTGATTCAGCTATATTAAAACAACACTTCAAACCTGAATAACTTAATTCACCCTAAGCGAATGCTTTCTTAGCTTTTACATTTTGCAGGATGTTGTCGACCAAGTAGTAAAGATGGTCGCGATCGTTATCAGGAAGGTTTTGTATCTCCTGTATTCTTTTAATCACATCAGCTTCGAGTAACATATCTGAGTTACCCACCAGGTAATCGAGCGACACACCAAGTGCCTGGGCAATCTTTGCAGCCACTTCAATGGAAGGATTTACTTCGTCGCGTTCGTAGCGGCCGATCACCGCGCCTTGCATATCCAGTTTTTTAGCAAGCTCATCCTGGGAGAGCTTTTTGTCTTTACGCACCTCGGTGAGGCGCTTGCCGAAGATGATCTGCTTCATATCCCTCATGCTTCGGGCCATAAGGTTGAAGCGGTGTGCTGCGCACAAGTTGTTCAGGCCTCGGCACAAGTCACGCCAAAAGCACGTCTGTCGAACAATTTTCTGATGTTGGTCGCAACTTTAGCTGTTACTATTTGGCAGGGTTTTTTTTATACGACGTTTCATAATTACTAAAATCTGTAATGTACCAAAGTAGCATGTTCGTCTTAACCTCGCCCGGTTTCTATTTTTACAGGATCACACACAACGGTGGCAAACCTGTCACCGGCAAATTGTACAGGAAGTAGTTGTAAGTTCTTGCAAGTCCTTGTAAGTCCTTGCAAGCTCTAGACTGCTACTGTATTCACCAGCGTGCCGATCCCTTCGATAGAGATCCTGATCTCATCGCCTTCACGCAATGAGAACTGATCGGGTGGAACGATCCCTGTGCCTGTCATCAGGTAGACTCCGTAAATGAATGAAGTTTCTTTCATCAGGTATTCGACGAGCTCCGTATGTTTTCGCTTCATCCGGTTGATGGAAATTTCGCCGGAGAAAATGTTCTCATCGTTGTTGAGTATCTCCAACTGGATCATGGCGTCGGGATCGATGCTGTCTTTTGGAACATACAGGCACGGCCCGATCGCCGCCGACGCGTCGTAAGATTTCGCCTGCGCAAGGTAGAGCGGATTTTCTCCTTCGATGTCGCGTGACGAAACATCGTTACCCACCGTGTATCCTTCGATCGTGCCCTCGGAGCAGATGAACAAAGTCAGCTCCGGTTCGGGCACATTCCATTTCGAGTCCTTCCGGATCCTTATCTTATCACCAGGGCCGACGGTGCGGTAGGCTGTAGCTTTGAAAAACAGTTCAGGCCTCTTTGCTTCGTACACGCTGGCGTAGATTGCACTTCCAAGCTTTGCGTCATCCATCCGGGCCTGGCGCGTTCTCATGTAAGTGACCCCCGAAGCCCACACCTCCTGACGTCCGATCGGTGACAGCAAGTCGTTCTTCACAATTGTCACCAGCGCCGGGTCGTTGTCCAGTTTTCTAAGCTCGTCTGCAATCAGATCATAAAGACCTGTTCTGTTGGTGAACACATCCCAGTCGGTCTCCGGCACGCGGTAAAACTTATTCTTGTGCTCGACGATTATCCCTTTCTTCGTTCGATAGATTTTCATCTTTTCCTCGTTTATGTCGATGCCTGTTTGTATGAAATAAGTGTTCCCTGCACACCTATTTTAACTTTTTTTTAAGGACAGAGCAACCGTTTGCACCGGAAATGGCTAAATTTCCTCTGGATGCAATTTTATACACGACCAGTTGCAATGGATAGTGGAGTGAAATGGCTTCCCGGGCCGGGAAATCGCGACACAGCGTTGTGGTCTGGCCTCAGGGCCGGGAACCGCGATGCTCTTGCCCAATTATATAAGAGTCACATCAACGGTCTCCGCAAACACGGCTTTTATGTGTGCAAAGACCCGCACCTGGTGAGCGACTGCATTCACGAGCTGTTTTCACGGCTTTGGAGCAAGCGCGATCGGATCAGCGAGGCTCAAAACGTGAAGATCTACCTTTACAAATCCCTCGAGCGCATCGTGATAGCGCAACTGTTGCGGAACCGGAAACGCGCCACCGGAGTGCATTCCCGTGAGGATCTCGCGACAGATTCATCCGAGCAGCTTTGGATCGACAAAGAAGCGCACAAGGAACAACTCAACGAGATTAAAAAGTGCATTCAGAGCCTTCCAAAGTGCCAGCGTGAAGTAATTCTCCTCAAATTTTTCAACGACCTCAGCTATTCGGAGATCTCCGAGGTCATGGAAATGCAGGTGGCCTCCGTTTACAACCTCACTTCGAAAGCAATCGAGCACCTGCGCCAAAAAATGCAGTTTCAGCCCGCCGCTTAGCTTCCCGCGAACCGCAATTGCGACGCTAAAAAATCCAGTCTTCTTTTTTTCAAAACGGTGAGAATGCCCTCCTCGTCATGTCTTCATGTCACAGGGTACTCTGTATCTAAACCTAACCTACTACTCACATGAGAAAAAACTACTGTATTGTCATTTGTGTCGCCGCGCTGTGGATCGCAGCTTTTTCGCCGCCGCAAGCAAACGCCATAGGCCGGCCGGGAGCCGTGCACGTTCAGGCGACCGTCACCGGGCTGGTTACCGATGAAAACAACTCACCCCTTCCCGGTGTGAACATCATCGTCAAAGGAACTTCTTCGGGGACCATTACGGACACAGACGGAAGGTATACGATCAATGTCGACAACGGGCAGGCGGTACTCGTATTCTCCTTCATTGGTTATGCCGAACAGGAGCTCACCGTCGGCGACCAGTCGACTATTAATGTGGTGATGGCTCCCGACGTCAAGGCGCTGAGTGAAGTTGTTGTTACTGCACTTGGTATCGAGCGGAGCGCGAAAAGCCTCGGCTACGCGACGACCAGAGTCGGCCCGGACGATATCGCCATGAACCGCACCGCTAACTGGATGAACGGGTTGTCCGGCAAGATCGCCGGCGTCAGTATTTCGGCATTGGGTACAGGGCCTGCGGGCACGTCGAAGATCCGGATACGCGGACAATCGTCGATCTCCGGGCAGAACAATCCTCTTATTGTCATCAACGGTGTCCCGATCGACAACACAAACTTCGGAACAAACCCCGGCAACCTGGGTTCTGACGGCGCTATTGGCAACAGAACTGGTGGAGGTATCACATCCGACGGCGGTGATGCGCTTTCCAGCATCAACCCCGATGACATCGAGAGCATGACCGTATTGAAGGGTGCCGCAGCTTCGGCGCTCTACGGTTCACGCGCCAAAGACGGTGTGATCATGATCACTACCAAAAGCAGGGGATTACAGAAGGGCATCGGCATTACTTATAATCTGAATTATACAGTTGATACGCCGCTCGATTTTACCGACTTCCAGCACGAGTACGGTCAAGGCGAATACGGTGTGCGTCCCACGACACCCGATCCTACGTCGGGACAATGGTCGTTCGGTGAGAAGATCGAGCCCGGTATGACACAGACGCTATTCAATACACCCGGCATCCCTTACGAAGCTCAGAACGGCATCCTCAAAAAATTCTACCGCAACGGTACGAACATGACCAATACAGTTGCGATATCCGCCGGCGGCGACAAGGGTGGTATGAACCTGTCGATTGCGAGTACGAAGAGCGACGGTATCACACCGAACAACTCGTTCGACCGCAAGACTGTCAATCTCGGCTTTTCTTATGATCTGTCGCAAAAGGTGAGTGTCCGGGGAAACGTCAACTATTCGAACGAGTACAACAAGAATCCGCCGGTGGTTTCGGAACAGGACAACTCAATTCCTACGGCGCTATTTGCGATGGCTAACACGATGCCGCTCGATGTAATGGAGGCCAACAAGTACAACGCGGGCGGTGGTGAATACACGTGGTCAAGGTTTACCAACAGGGTCAATCCATATTGGGCGCTTGCGGAACAGTTTCAGAACATCCGTCGCGACAGGATCTTCGGCAACGTTGCATTGAAGTACGACCTTACCAACTGGCTGTCGGTCCAGGGCCGCGTGGGTCAGGACTATTGGTCGCGCGACCAGGATTATACGAACCTGCCGACGGGTAAGGCATCGATCAACAGTGGGTCGATCGCATCGGCGGTATCGGGCTTCGTAAACGGTTTGTACACACAGGAGGTACGGAGGTTCAGGGAAACCAACACGGACTTTTTAGTAACTGCGGCGAAGACTTTCGGGGACATTGGTGTGAACGTGAATGTGGGGGGAAATCAGATGCGTCGTCGTGCAGATCTTAACAGTGTGCAGGTGACTGACTTTGTTGTGAGGGGTTTGTACACCGTTCAGAACGGAAGGGCGAAAGATCCTTTGTACGATCTCCAGGAGCGCGGTGTGAATTCTTTATACGGTCAGGCTGAAGTGAACTTCAAGCAGTTCGTGTATTTGAACGCAACGTTACGCAACGACTGGTTTACGACGCTCGCGCCGGAAAACCGAAGCATTCTTTATCCTTCAGTAGCGGCGACGTACGTTTTCTCTGAATCATTTTCGATGCCGCGGTGGCTGAACTTCGGAAAATTCCGCGCAGCGTATGCCGAGGTAGGAAGCGATACGGATGTACCGCCGTATTCGAACAAGCTCTTCTATGGTGTCGCGGCGAATCAATTCGGCGGGCAGCCGGTTGGTAACTTCGGCGGAAACACGACAGTACCGAATGCGAACCTGAAGCCGATGCGCACGAAGGAAACTGAGATCGGATTCGAGCTAAAGATGTTCAACAACCGGGTTAACCTCGACTTTGCGGCTTATCACAAGATCACTATCGACCAGATCGTGAACGCGCAGATATCGGATGCCTCGGGCTTTACGACCACGCGAATCAACAGTGGCCGGAGTCAGAACAGGGGTGTGGAGATGCTGATCAACCTGATCCCCGTCAAGACGACCGACTTCCAGTGGGATCTGACTTTCAACGCCGCATATAATATCACGAAAGTACTCAGTCTATTGACGGATACTCCCGGGTCTAATATCACCGTAGGCAATCACGTGTTCAACGGAAGCCTTCAGCAGATCGTAGGACAGGAGATGGGACAGATCGTGGGCTTCGGATATCGCCGCGACGACGGCTCGATCAACCCGGATCATGCTGGAATGATCATTTATGGATCGAACGGAATACCATTGCCGACCGCGGCGCAGATACCCTTTGGAAGCGCGCTGCCGAACTGGGTTGGAGGTATGACGAACTCTTTCAATTATAAAGGCATCCAGCTTTCTTTCCTGATAGACTTCAAGCTAGGGAACCAGATGCTTTCGGGTACCAACTTCAATGCCTGGCGCCACGGCCTTCACAAGACAACACTGGTTGGCCGCGATAATCAGCCGGTCATCAATGGTGCAAAAGAAGTAGGCGGTATCGTGGTGGGAGAAGGAGTGACGGCAACCAGCGAGATCAATACAGCCGGGGCACGTGTCGAGGACTTCTACTCGGTGGTCCGCGGTTCGGGCCTGATCGAGCCTGTGGTGTACAACGGTGGCTATATCAAGCTTCGTCAGCTCTCCATCGGCTACGACTTCTCACGGTTCTTCACCAAGACACCGATCAAGGGAGTTCGCCTCAATTTCGTATCGAACAATGTGCTGATGCTGAAGAAGTGGGTCGACAACATCGATCCGGAAGGCTTCACATATTCGTCGGATAACCTGGTGGGTATGGAATCTCCGGGACTTCCCACAACAAGGAGCATGGGTTTCAATCTGAATGTCAAGTTTTAAACGACCCAAATCATGAAAAGAATATATAGTCTGATACTCTCGGTGGCCGCTGTTTTGTTTGCCGGCTCATGCGACAACAAATTCGACGAGATCAATACGAGTAAGACGGGGATAACCTCAATAGATCCGGTCTTCATACTGAACCAGGCGATCATCAACTCATCGCCTCCCGCGGCAACGCTCAATTATGAAGTCGGGATCGTGCAACAGCAGATATCGCCGAATACGGGGGTTCTCCTTGGGGGAAACTTCAACCAGGTGAACATCAACTCCACCAACCAGAACTGGATCAACTTTTTCCAGAACGTGGTCAGGTACACCAACGATGTGATCTCGCGTACCTCCGAAGACCCGGCCAGGCAGAACCTGTACAACATGGCAAGGGTCATACAGGCCAATGCCTTTATGGTGCTTAGCGATACCTATGGTGATATTCCTTATAGCGAAGGAGGCAAAGGATACACCGACGCTATTGTGTTTCCGAAGTATGAGACACAACAGACGGTATACAACGGGATCATATCGGAGCTTACGGTTGCCGCGGGTGCTCTCACGGCATCGGCGAAAATTGAACCGGCCGACGTGCTGTACAATGGAAATATAGCCAAGTGGAAAAAGTTTGCTTACTCGTTGCTTCTTCGCGCGGGCATGCGGCTTTCTGCAGTCGACGCAACGAAAGCACAAGCGACCGTCGCCGCGGCATTTGCGGGAGGGGTGATCACTGCCAATGCTGACAATGCCTATAATCGTCACGATGCGAATTTTGTGAACGGCCTTGGCAACACGCTCAACGGAACCGAAGCAGCGAACTTCTACCTGGCCGAACCTTTTGTGACCGCATTGAAGACAGAGAACGATCCGCGCTTGCAATCTATCGCCGTGAGATATGTCGGCGCCGTGTCGGGCAACGCCCAGACCGCAGCCGTGGCAACGACGGCTCCTGCCAATCAGTACGGTCTCCCGATGGGAAGCACGGATGCGCAAGCCGACGCCGCCGGTAAAAATCTTCCAGGAGGTGGTGCGCGGTACGCATTCAGCCAGGTCGATCGCACGCGAATGGTGAAAAGAACATCACCGCTGTTCATGGTGACGGCCGCGCAATCGAACTTGTTGCTGGCCGAAGGAGCCGTGAGAGGCTGGGTTACCGGTTCTGCCACACAGTATTTCGCCGATGGCGTTCGTGCTCACATGGACCAAATGGCGACGTACGATGCAGGATCAGCCGTGTCGGCAGCGAACCGCGATACTTATGTCGTCGCACACCCGCTGAATGTCGGTAGTACTGACGCATCGATCGCCCAGATCAGTTACGAATACTGGATCGCCTCTTTCCTGAATGGGAACGAAGCCTGGGCCAACTTGAGGCGGAGTGGCTATCCTGTACTGACAGCTAACCCGTTCCCGGGACGGTCGGTCGATTTCATCACACGCCTGACATACCCGGTATCTGAAATTCTTGTGAATACTGCCAATGTGCAGGCGGCTATTGCCGCGCAGGGCGCAGACGCCCTCGATACGAAGGTTTGGTGGGACAAATAGTTTGGGACTAAGTAGGGGAAGGGTTATGCACTCCCTTCCCTTCCTTTATTTTTTTTGTAGTTTGTACTTCGTTTCAACGGAGCTATATGAGTAGAATATTAATTATGATTTTGTGCTGCGTGATTTTTATTGAAAGTCATTCGCAGCAAGTTGCATTCACCAAAGATCAGATCATCGCGTTGACCTCCGAATGGACTGGAGATCGTCTCGCGGACGGCCGGCCGAACGTGCCCGACCGGATTCTGGAACGCCTTAAGAAAGTGTCGCTCGAAGAGGCATGGGGCATTCTCAGGAACAAAGGTTACAACAACCAGTTCGAGGGCGAATGGATGATCGTGGGAGAGAATCAGGTGTTGACGGGCCGCGCATTGACGGTTCAATATCTTCCGAAGCGTCCTGACTTCGACAAAAACATTCGCGACAAGGGAAAAACCGAGAACCGCGTCGGCAACTTCAACTCATGGCCGATCGATATGCTGAAGCCCGGCGATGTCTACGTGGCGGATAGCTACGGTAAGATCGTCGACGGCACCCTGATCGGCGATAACCTCGGCAATTCCATTTACTCCAAGTCGAAGAACGGTGTGATCTTCTTCGGTTCGGTTCGCGACGTGGAGGGACTGGAACAGATCTCCGGTTTCAATGGATGGATAAAGGGCTACGATCCATCCTACATCCAGGAGATGATGCTGGGTGGTATCAACATTCCCATTCGCATCGGTCGCGCCACGGTACTGCCTGGCGATGCTGTGCTGGCGAAGAAAGGTGGAGTCGTATTCATTCCCGCGCATCTGGTGGAGGATCTCGTTTTGAATGCCGAGTTCATCGCGCTCCGTGATGCCTTCGGACATCAGCGCCTTCGCGAAGGAAAGTATACACCCGGTCAGATCGACCAGGCATGGACCGACGACATCAAAAAGGATTTCCTTACGTGGATCGATCAGAATGCCGGCAAGCTTCCCATGACGAAGCCGGAGCTCGAGAAGTATATGAAGGAACGCAACTGGTAAATTAATCGGCGAATAAAAAATATTTATACTATGAAAACAGCGGCGCAAAAATACCTGGCGAAGTTCGGGCTTACAGATCCCGAAGTTGAATCAACGAACGGCGAACAAAACCCTCGCCGTGAATTTCTGAAGAAGGCGGGCCTCGGCGGAATCATGCTGGGCGGATTCATGTTCAGCTCTGTCGAAGACACGATAGCACAATCGACGTCGAAGGTCAATCGCGCTTCGTCTCCTTCCGATCTGAAGATCACCGACATGCGTTATGCTGTCGTCATGAACGGCGGCGGCCGGTGCCCGGTGATACGGATCGATACCAATCAAGGCATTTATGGACTTGGCGAGGTTCGCGACGGAGCCAGCTGGCGATACGCGATGTTTCTCAAGAGCCGCATCCTCGGTATGAATCCGTGCAGCGTCGAGATGATCTTCAAACGCATCAAGCAGTTTGGCTTTCATGCACGGCAGGGCGGAGGAGTCTGTGCGGTAGAGATGGCGCTGTGGGATCTGGCAGGCAAAGCGTACAACGTGCCGGCCTATCAATTACTGGGCGGCAAGTATCGCAGCAAAGTGCGCCTGTATGCCGACACGCCGGAAGGCGATAATGAGGCTGACTTCGTTGCACGTGTGAACAAGCGGATGGGTGACGAAGGTTTCACGTTCATGAAGATGGACTTCGGCATCGAATTGCTGAAAGGCATTCCGGGCACGACGACCAACAGCAACTTCTGGGATATCGGCCGTCAATGGACGAACGATCCCATGACCTACGGTGGAACGGAGCACCCGTTCACGCAGGTCCAGATCACCGACAAGGGACTTGATATTCTGACGCAGCGTATCGCACTAGTGCGGGAGAAGATCGGATACGAGATCCCGCTGGCTTCGGATCATTACGGACACTTCGACATGAACAACGCCATCAGGCTCGGCCGGGCCGTAGAAAAGTACAGGCTGGCCTGGCTGGAAGACATGATACCGTGGAGGTTCACGGAGCAACTGAAACAGATCGCGGCTGCAATCGAAACACCGCTGCTGACCGGCGAAGACATTTATCTGAAAGAGGAATTTATCAAGCTGATCGATGCTCAGGCAGTCGATATGGTTCACCCGGACCTTGCTACGTCGGGCGGACTTCTCGAAACGAAGAAGATCGGGGACTATGCCGAAGAGAAAGGCGTTGCGATGGCAATGCACTTCGCAGGGACGCCGGTTTCATTTATGGCCAACGTGCATTGTGCCGCTGCGACACAAAACTTCGTGGCGCTCGAACATCACTCCGTCGACGTCGACTATTGGACAAGCCTGGTGAAGACCAAGGGCCCGATGATCGAAAAGGGATTCGCCAATGTGCCGGAGGCTCCCGGTCTGGGTATAGAGCTCAACGATGACGTTGTGAAGAAACATCTCGATCCTGAAAATCAGAATTACTTCGTACCGACTCCCGAATGGGATAAGGACAGATCGTGGGACCGTCTTTACAGTTAAGCGACGCCCCGATCCAACCTATCCTGTTAAAATCATTGCATGAGTAATTCACCAAAGGTCCTTTTTGTTATGGCCGGGATGTTCCTGGCCGCATTTATCGTCGCTTCTGTTTCAGGTGAGCACAGGTTTGCAGGCTGGCTGCTGATGGGCTTTTTCGCCTCAACGGCGATCGGGTTCCGTTACTTCGAGCTGCTGAAAGGTTATTCATACACGATCACGATACTCGCCGCCGCGAGTATGGCGATGTATTACCCGTCGTACTTTATATCGGTAGGTGATTTCAAACTATCCAGGCTGATTACGCCGCTTCTGCAGATCATCATGTTCGGCATGGGCACATCGTTAAGCTGGCGCGATTTCGCCGCCGTGGTTCGAATGCCGAAGGGTGTCATCGCCGGGGTGCTTTGTCATTATACCATCATGCCGTTCGTGGCATTCATCATAACGGCAATATTTTCGTTCCCTCCGGAGATCGCAGCCGGTATCATACTGGTTGGAAGTTGTCCCAACGGACTTGCGTCCAATGTGATGACTTACCTTGCCAAAGCGAATCTCGCGCTGTCGGTAACACTGACGGCCATCTCGACATTCATGGCTCCGTTCGTGACGCCGATGTTCATGCAATGGCTGGGTGGTCAGTATGTGGAGGTCGACACCATGAAAATGCTGCTCGACATTGTCTACATCACCATTATTCCGATTGTAGCCGGGTTGATCTTCAATCATTTCCTTCATGGAAAGTTCAAGGTGCTGGATAGCATCATGCCGCTGCTTTCGATGGGAGGCATTGCGTTGATCATCGTGGTGATCACGGCCAACGGAAGGGACAATCTGCTGGCGGTAGGTCCGCTGTTGGTCGTTGCCGTGCTGATGCATAACGTCAGCGGCTATATTCTCGGTTACTGGTCGAGCAAGTGGTTGCTGAAGATGCCGGAAGTCGACTGCCGTACGATTGCCATTGAAGTCGGGCTGCAGAACGCGGGTCTTGCTTCCGGTTTGGCCAATGCGATGGGAAAGATGTCGACCGTGGGCCTCGCCGCAGCGGTATTCGGGCCGGTGATGAATATCACGGGGTCGACGCTGGCGCTGTGGTTTCGTTCGAAACCGATCCAGGAATCCTCTTTAGAAAAAAATACTTCAATACCCTCTGCACATGAAAGAGCTTAGACCCGTCACATTTCTTCTCGCCGTGTTATGCTGTTCGATATCTGCGACGGCACAACAGATATCCAAAGAAGAGCTGATATTTCTAACTCCTGAGTGGAAGGGCGAACGGTTTCCCGATGGCCGTCCGAAAGTACCTGACAACATTCTCGACCGCATGAAGCTGGTAACCCTCGAAGAGGCATGGGCGGTTTTGAAGGGGGATAACTACAAGCACCAATACGACGATGGATACATGATGGTAAATCCAGACAGCGTGCTGGTTGGCAGGGCGGTGACGGCCACCTTCGTGCCTGGCCGTCCCGATATCCATAAGGTCATCGACGATCGGGGGCACAACCGCGACAAGCGCGTGAAATCGCAGAACTCGTGGCCCATCGACATGCTGGTGAGACGCGACGTGTATGTGGTCGACCAGTTCGGAGCACATGAAGACGGACCGACTATCGGTGATAATCTCGGTAACTCCATTTTTGCAAAGACCGGCAATGGTATCGTTTATGATGGAGCGTTGCGTGACATCAATGGACTGAAAGAGATCGGATCTTTTACGTCCCTCTTCCGGTCATATCATCCTTCGCACCATCTCAACAACCCGGCAGGAGAGCTCAACACAACACTGATAGGGATCAATGCGCCGACCCGCATTGGTAAGGCTACGGTCATGCCCGGCGACGTCGTGCTGGGCCGCGACGGGGGAGTGATCTTCATCCCGCCTCACCTGGCGGAAAAAGTGGTGAAGACCTCCGAGATCGTCCGCCTTCGCGATATGTTCGGCCACCAGAGACTACGCGAGCAAAAGTATACTCCCGGCCAGATCGATTCAAGGTGGTCTGAAGAGATCGAGCGTGACTTTTCGAAATGGCTGAACGACCACATCGACAAACTCCCCGTGCCTAAAGAACAGATACAGGAATTCCTTAAAACGCGTACCTGGTGAGAATCACTTTCAAAACAAAAACATTATGATAGAAAAATCGACGCGGAGAGATTTCTTCAGGAAGAGCCTGATGGCTGGAGCGGCAATTGCTCCGTTTGCCGCCTTCGGAAGCGGATATGAACAGGCCATCGACAAAGCGCCCAAAAAGTCTATTCCTTCCGACCTGAAGATCACGTCGATCAAATGTGGTTACATCCGTGGAGGTCATAGCCTCTTCGTTAAAATTTATTCCAACCAGGATATTGTCGGGCATGGGGAAGGCGTCGATGCTACACCGGGTACTTACCATCTAGTGAAGATGTTCGAGGGCCGGCTGAAGGGTAAAAGTCCGCTGAACGTACACAGGTTGTTCGAAGACATTCGCCGCTCGGGGTTCTTCGAAGGCGCGCAGTCGGGGATGTTCATCGCCGTGCTGTCGGCCGTCGAGTCGGCATTGTGGGATCTTGCAGGAAAGGCATTGGGTGTGCCCGTGTATCAGCTACTGGGTGGAAAGTTTCGTGACAAGGTCAGAGTTTATTGCGACACGGCTTTGTATCAATCCCAGCTTCCGCAGCCGAAAGATTTCGCCAACGCGGCATCGGAAGCAAAGAAGATGGGATTCAACGCGATCAAGTTCGACCTCGATCAGCGCAACGACCCGGCCAAGTATGACTTGTATAACTGGACAGCCAGCCCGGGTGAGCTGCAGCGCATGGTGGACCAGATCGCTGCGGCACGCGAGGCCGTCGGACCGAATATCGACATCTGCGTAGACATGCACGGGCGTTACGATGCGCCGACGGGTCAGCAGGTTGCGAAACGACTGGAGCACCTCAACCTGATGTGGCTCGAAGAACCGATCCCGGCGGAGAATCCGGAAGCCTATAAGGCGATCACGGACTCGACGTCGACGCCTATTTGTGCGGGCGAGAACCATTATCTCGCATACGGCTTCCGGCGACTGCTGGAGATCAATGCTGTCGACATTATCATGCCCGACCTTCAAAAGGCAGGCGGGTTGGGAGAGGGGCAGCGGATTGCCAACCTCGCTAACTTATACTATGTGCCGTTCGCGCCGCACATGGTTGCATCCTACCTCGGTGCGATGGCATCGGCGCACGTGTGCGCATCTGTTCCAAACTTTATGATCCTGGAATGGCAGATTTATTTTCATAAGGACCCGATGTTCAAGGAGATCGTCACCTATGATGGCCCCCAGGTGGAGAACAGCTTTATTACTGTGTCCGACAAGCCGGGTATTGGCGTAGAGATCAATGAGGAAGGAATGCGCAAATATGCGACGCCGCGTGTACCATTCTTTGAATAGGCAGCACAGCAGCTGAAAATCAAAAAAAAATTGAATAGTCATTGCGCAGCCACTTAACTGCACTTATATTTGCAGTCAAATAACTGCACAAGTGAAAACACGACGCGACATTTTTCAGGCAATCGCAGACCCGACGAGAAGGGCCATTTTGGCATTGGTAGCCTTACACGCTATGACACCGGGAGCTATAGCCGACAGCTTTGACTCTTCCAGGCAAACGATATCCAAGCATATTCAGATACTGACCGAATGCCACCTTTTGAGGCAAGAGCAATCGGGCAGGGAGATATTTTATCACTTTAACCCGAACAAGATGAAGGAAATAGCGGAGTGGCTCATCCCTTTTGCAAAAATGTGGGACGACCGGTTTGATAAACTGGAAGCAATTATGAAAAAATACAAATCAAATAAATAAGCATACCATGGCGAACAAAACAAAAATCGATGCCGAAGACGGCAAACAAATAATGCTCATTACAAGGGAATTTGATTTGCCTTTGGAACTGCTTTTTAAGGCGCACGTCGAATCAGAAATTGTAGAGCAATGGATGGGAACGAAAGTTCTGAAGCTCGAGGCTAAAAAGCACGGCGGTTACCAGTTTGAAACATCCGACCCTCAGGGTAACGTCGTGTTTCGCGCCAACGGCGTGTTCCACGAGCTTGTTCCCAACCAGAAGATCACACGGACATTTGAAATGGAGAATACTCCATTTCCCGCTCAGCTGGAGTTCATGGAGTTCGAGAAACTCACCGACGAGACCAGCCGGATCAAAATACTGATGGTATATAAGTCAGTTGCCGACCGGGACCAGATCCTGAAGCTGCCTTTTGCGCAAGGCCTGAATATGGCACATAACCGGTTGCAAGACGTCGTAAGCAAATTAAAGTAAACACATTATGTCTATTATGTCAAAGCGAAATAAGATCATCTACTGGGTCGCGACTCTCTGGCTTGCCCTCGGTATGACATCAACCGGTATCGTTCAATTGCTCAAAGTGGAAGGGGAGATAGAATTTATTTTACGCCTCGGCTATCCTGCCTATTTTCTGACGCTCCTGGGTATTTCGAAACTTCTGGGCGTTGTCGCGGTGCTTGTTCCTAAATTCCCATTGCTGAAGGAGTGGGCTTATGCCGGGTTTTTCTTTACAATGATTGGCGCGTTATTTTCGCACGTAGCTATGAATAGCCCTGTTGGCGAAATACTTCCGCCGGTGCTACTTCTAACCCTGACTGTGCTATCTTGGTATTTCAGGCCCGCGGATAGAAAAGTGATTCCAGTTATTCAACCTGCTTAATATAAAATTATGAGCAAGACTAGCAGCAATAAGAAGAAATTGTCAGCCGGCCAGCGCGAGGAGCTCATCCTCACATTGAGGGCCCGGTTTGAAAAGAACATGAAGCGCCACAAGGGTATCGAGTGGCCGAAAGTAGAAGCAAAGCTGGAAGCGGCCCCTGATAAACTGTGGTCCCTCAACGAAATGGAAACAACCGGGGGTGAACCGGATGTTGTCGGTCAGGATAAGAAGACGGGTGAATATATTTTTTATGATTGCTCGGCAGAAAGCCCTAAGGGGCGGAGAAGCATCTGTTACGACCATGAGGCGCTGGAGTCGAGGAAGGAACACAAACCGGCCGACAGCGCCATCGGAATGGCTGGTGACATGGGTATTGATATCCTGACCGAGGAAGAATACAGGGACCTGCAAAAGCTCGGTGAGTTCGATATGAAGACGTCGAGCTGGGTTAAAACACCTTCTGCGATCAGGAAGCTCGGCGGAGCTATCTTTTGTGACCGCCGTTACGATCAGGTCTTCCTGTATCACAACGGTGCAGAGTCGTACTATGCGGCCCGGGCGTTCCGCGGTTCGCTGAAAGTCTAAAGGTCGACGCCATTATGACACCAGGAAAGAAGAGGCTGAAGATCGATAAATACTTCGGGACGTGGGAAGATGAAGCCGAAGCGTTGAGAACGATCATTCTTGACTGTGGATTGGATGAAGAATTGAAGTGGGGCAAGCCTTGTTACACTTTCGAGGGTAAGAACATCGTGTTGATCCAGGGATTCAAGGGATACTGCGCGCTGTTGTTTTTAAAAGGCTTCATGTTGAGCGACCCCAATGGCATACTTGTAAAAACCGGGAAGAACACGACGGTGGGACGCCAGATCCGGTTTGGCAATGTCAAGGAGATCGTTAAGATGAAGTCGATCTTGAAGACTTATGTCTATCAGGCCGTCGAAGTTGAAAAGTCGGGCTTAAAGCCGGATATCAAAAGAAGGAAGGAACCTGTTCCCGAAGAGCTTCAGGATAAATTTGATAAGCACCCTGCATTTAAAAATGCTTTTTACGGATTAACACCGGGAAGGCAGAGAGCGTACATTTATTATTTCAAGTCGGCGAAGCAATCCAAAACGCGCGAGTCGAGGATCGAAAAATATGCGCCCCAAATCCTGAAGGGCGAAGGGCTGAACGATGACTATACTTCGACGCGAAAAAAGGTTCAGTCATAGTTACCCGTGTGCATTTTTTTGACGTAATGCTTCAGCACCGGGGAGACCTCACAACAAATAAGGTAAATAGATGATCATGGCGCATGCAACGGCTATCAGGCAAATGATGAGCACAGCTCCCGCTGCCAGGTCCTTCGCCTGGCCGATCATTGGATCGTTGTCCCTTGTAACACGGTCGGCTAATTTTTCAATGGCGGTATTGAAGATCTCAGCCATCCAGACGACGCCGATTAGCATTACCGTGATTACCCATTCGATGCGGCTGACCCCAAGGAGGTAGTTTGTTACGACCACTGCCATCGCTGCAATGAAATGAAAAACCATATTGCTTTCGTGACGGAATGCGAGCCATATTCCCCGCACGGCATAACGATAGCTGGCCAGGTGCTTCCTAATCATCGGTCATTTTTCATTGGTTCACGTGTGCAAGGTAGACCGAAAAAAAACATGACAGGCAAATAAAGCCCGGGAGCGTAAAAGGGGAGAGGATGTTCTGTTGCAAGCGTTGCGATCGAAATGAATACCAGGCAAGAAACCAACCCGTTAAATAAAAAGCGATATCCCAAAGGTCGAACGTGCCGTGCGTGAGATGCATGAGCTGAAAAAATTCCAGGCCGATGGCAAACAGGATCGGCGCGAGGCCCACTTGAATTTTGTAGCTCCGGATCTTCATGTAGAAGCCCTGCGATAGCGCCGTGACACAAAAGATCCATAGGCCGCCGGGCAATGAGAATATAACAAGCTCATTCAGGGAGACAGCCCGCATCACCGTATTTTTTATGGCAGCGTATGTGTCACGCGACGAGACTAAAATAAGTAGTTCATTAACAACAGTCTTTTCGGACCTATAGAACAGGTAAATAAACAGGCTGATGGATAATGCCGCTACGATGCTATATGTTCTTTTCATAGATCATGATTTTGAAATAAGAAAACATCCCTGCATTGAATTCTCCCGATAGCTTGAACTTTTGTATCTGTTGTAAGGCCGACATATGAAATACCGACTTGAAGTATAACAGCCTGGAGATGCGCTCAAAGACCTTATCGAGGTACTTCAACCAGTTGTCGGGCGTAAAGTGATTCAGGATGAAGACTTTTCCATTCGGCTTTAGAACCCGGTAGACTTCCGTCATCAGTTTTTCAGGATCATCGACTACGGCGATCACATGGGAGAGGACGATATAATCGAAAGCTTCGTTTGGGAATAGAAGCGTTTCTCCGTTCATGTGAATGAGCTGAATATTATTCGCCTGATGCTTTCGGGCGCGGACGAGCATACTCTCAGAAGTGTCGATGCCGGTGACATCATGCGTCTTATAATATTTTAAATGGGCCCCGTTACCGACGCCGATCTCCAGTAGCTCTCCACGCGGACAACCGTTGATCCTTTTAAAAAGGCCGCGCTTCTGCGGTTTCAGGAACAGATCGATGACCGGGTAGAGGAACGTTAACCGGTCATAGAATTTTTCTGAATTGCTATTCATGGATGGGACGCTCACTGCGCTGGACAAATATTTAAAAAGTACTTTTAAAATCAAAGTAAAATGGATAAAGCGGGGAAATTTTCTAAATTGTGAGGCCCTTTAATGGCCGTCCATGCGATTATTCACCCTGGTTCTTTTCTTATTGCCGGTAGCCGCCTATTCCACCCATTTGCGAGGTGGCCAGATCAGGGTCGTGTCCACCGATGGTTTGACTTGTCACATCGAGATGCGGCTGTTAACGAATACAGGATCGGAGATCGTGGCTGGTGAAGGACTGTTCGATTTTGGTGATGGAACAAGCACAACAACACAGTCGAAATTAAATACAATATTGCCGGGCCAGCCGGGAGTCGGGTTGGTTGTGTATGAATTTAACCACACCTATAGTGCTCCGGGAAATTATATTTTGTCTTATACAGAACCGAACCTTACCGGTGGGATCTTAAACATGACCAATTCCATTGAGACGCGGTTTTATATCGAATCAAGTGTCGTTGTATCCCTTGCCCAGCATTATTCTTCGCCCAATTTTCAAACTGAGCCGATTTTTGTATGCCCATCCCGTCGTCCGTACTCATTTTCGACCGCGGCGATCGACGATAGTACGTCCAATGATTTTCTATATACGTATGAGCTGGTTGCGGAGCCAAAACTTATTAACGGTTATGTGATCCCGGAAAATCTCACAATCCATAAGGACAATGGAGTGATCAGCTGGGACACGAAATTTAACGGCAATTATTTGGCGGGAATGTTTTGGGTAGTCGTAAGGATCAATCGATATTCTAAGACCGGCGGATACCAGGGCTATGTCTCACGAGCCATGCAAATTCTCGTAGAAGACAGCGATTCGAAGATTGATTTAACCAGTTCCATTACAGATTCAAGTAACAAGGTTGTTATCCTTGAAGGACAGGAAAAGAAAATAAAAGTGGTCCTCTCCGACAACGACGAGGTCGATACCCTTTACCTCGACCTTTATTTTAATAAGATCATTAAGGATAATATTTCCATCACTCAGTATGATTCCGCTGCCGGTGACAGGAAGATCAGGGTAGCAATTTTGTCTTTGAAAACGACACACGATGCGCTGTCGGACTTACCTTATCCTGTCACGCTACGGGGGAATTCGACCTATCGGAAGGATATTACGTTTCTTTATATGACGAGGAACGTTGATTTACCCAATACACCGCCGCCACCTCCCGTTGTAACGGGACTGCTCGATGAAAAAGAGTTCAGGATTTATCCCAACCCCTTTCGGTCCGAATTATATATCGAAGAAACAACCTCAACAGAAGCTACCTTTATTAATAGCTTTGGTCAAATAGTGATGAAATCACGCTTGCAGAAAGGACAACCCGTTAATACAATGGGCTTACCGGCTGGACTCTATATCCTGCAAATCACAGGCAAGGATGGTGTAAGTAATACATTGAAGCTCGTTCATAATTAACATTATCTCTCATGAGACCTGTTCAGCTCTTACTTCTATTCTCCGCTTTGATGATCTCCTGCGCGAAGCCTGCAAGCGACGGCGGTGAGAATACATCTGCTGTCGGCGGCCTGGCGGCCCAACTGTGGACGTTCCGTTACGACCTGGAAAAGGATGTTCCGGGAACGTTAAAGAGAATAAAAGACCTCGGCATTGACTACGTCGAAGGATTCGATGCGCCCTACATTGTCGGGAACCCCGTTGAATTCAAGTCGCAGCTCGACGCCGCCGGCCTGAAGATGTTTGCCCTGCATTGGAACGAGCTGAATGACTGGCGAAAGGATCCGACCGTTATTATTGAGACCGCAAAAAAACTGGGTGCACACTACACCGGCATCGCATGGCTCAAAGTTTCAAAGGCAGACACCGTCACGCTTGATGTTGTCAACGAAGCCGCCGACATTCTCACGAAAGCCTGCCCGGTAGCACAGGCAGCCGGCCTTCAACTTTACTATCACATTCACGGGTACGAGATCCAGCCGATGGCCGATCAAAAGACTTTCTTTGACAGCTTCGTTAGTCGCATCGACTACAATTGTGTTCGCCTGGAAGCAGACATATTCTGGGTGACGTATGCCGGCCAGGATCCGGTGCAGTTCATGGACAAGTACCGTGACGGGGTGGAGCTGCTGCACATCAAGAACATGGCCGATCACGTATCGACCGGTGTTTTTACAGGCGCCGACTTCATGCCGCCTGACATGCCCGCTGAAAACTGGGTGCCCCTCGGCAGAGGCAAGATCGATTACAAGTCCGTATTCAGGAAAGGCAAGGAGATCGGTGTGAAGTGGTACATCCTCGAGATGGATAAGTATAGTGGCGACGTCTATGCCGCCGTGGATTCGTCAATCGCCTATATTCGAAAAGAGAAGCTGTTGCCCTGATTCAGGGTAATAGATGACTTTTCCGGCACATGTAACCAATCCGGATCCATAGAGTTTCCCCGGTTTATGAACCTAAAACATAGCCTGGTAATCGCATTAAGGAATTTCAAGCGATACAGGAGCTCCTTCCTGATCAATATCGTTGGCCTTACTTCAGGGATGATCTGTATCCTGCTGAGTTTCTTATGGGTAAATGATGAGTTGAAGATTGACCGGTTCCATGAGAACTCGGATCAGTTGTATGAAGTCATGAAGAACATTCACTTCGACTATCAGATAAAAACGGACAATTACACTCCTTACCAACTCGCTTCCGGTTTGAAAAGTGAAATGCCGGAGGTGAATGCGGCTGCAACTTTTTACGATTTCAGCGGTGAAGACTTTCCGAAAGGCGTTTTGTCGAATGATGAAAAACAATTCATCCTCACGCCTGCATTGATCAGCGCGGATTTTTTCAAGGTTTTTTCGTTCGAGGCAATCACGGGAAACAGGACTGAACCGGCATTAGGGACAGGTGATATATTATTGTCTGAAACCGCCGCGGCACAATTATTTAAGACGAAAGAAGAGGCTGTGGGGAATATCCTGAAATGGAAACACAATGTTTTTGAGGGTGCATTCCAGGTGGTTGGTGTGGTTAAGGATGCGCCGGAAAATTCTACGATGCAGTTTGATGTCATTTTCAGTTTTGAGGTGCTGCGGAACGTGTCGGGCGGCTTGAATGAATGGTATTCCAGCATCGGCCAGACTTTCTTGTTGCTGGCCGATGGAACCAATATTGACCGGTTCAATGACAAAATAATAGATTACTTAGGCACCAAACATGAGCTCACGAGTAACATCACCTTGTTTGTGCGAAAGTTTTCAGACCGGTACCTCTACGGCCGGTATAGCAACGGGATACAGGATGGCGGACGGATCTTTTACGTCAAGGTCCTGAGCTTGATCGCCATCGGCGTGATGCTGATCGCCTGTATCAACTTTATGAATTTGACCACAGCGCAGGCCTCCCAGCGAATGAAGGAAGTAGGTATTATGAAGACATTGGGCAGCGGTCGTAAAAACCTGATCGCGCGGTTTATCAGTGAGGCGATGATCCTTACGTTGATCTCGTCGGTTATAGCTCTCATGGTTGTATGGATCGTGCTGCCTCAGTTCAACGAAATCGTTGGTAAACAACTAAGCCTTTTTCAAATTGGAACAAGAGAAATTCTCGTTATGACGGTGGTGACTATCCTGACAGGCTTCTTGTCAGGCAGCTACCCGGCTTTTTACCTCACCAGGCTTACCCCGGCAGTTGCGATGAGAGGCTATACCAGCTCCTTGAAAGATTTATGGGTCAGGCGTGGGCTTGTCATAACACAGTTCACCGTTTCGATAATCTTCATCATCGGGTTCCTGGTTACCAACAGACAGATCCAATACGCGCTGTCGAAGGACCTCGGTTACAACCGTGAAAATGTGATCCGTTTCCATTGGACAGGTAAGTTTGATAACACATATGATACGTTCATGGCTGAGCTCCGGGACATGACCGGTGTTCTGTCGTGCACCAGCATCGATGGGAGTATCCTTGTAGATATTAGTACCAACGGCAATTTCCATTGGGGAGACAATCAAAAGGAGGGAAGCAATTCTTTGCCTAGCCCATCCGTAGGTTATGATTTCATTCGGACGATGGGGATGGATATTATAGAGGGAAGAGAATTTTCTAGTGAATTTGACCCTAAGCTTGAAATGAACCGGGTGCTTGTCAATGAAGAAGCTCTCAAGGCTATGGGATTGAAAGATCCGATTGGGAAAAAGGTGGGCTATGCGGATGGAGAAAAAGAGATCATCGGCGTGGTCAGGAACTTTCACTACGGCTCTCTGCATGATCCGTTGCAGCCGTTGTTTTTTCGCTTTTTTCCTGATGGGAGAGATGTCCTGGTCCGGGTTGACTCCGAATCGCAATCAGGTGTCATCGAGAAGATCAAAATACTCTACAGGCAGTTTAATTCCGAGTATCCATTTGATTTCACTTTTCTCGATGACGAGTACCAGGCGTTGTATACGTCTGAAAAGCGAGTGGCCGATCTCTCCAAATATTTCACACTGTTTGCGGTCGTGATCTCAAGCCTGGGACTGTTTGGCCTTGCCCAGTTTACTATTCAGCGGAGGTTCAAAGAGATCAGTATCAGGAAAACCTACGGTGCAAACAAATGGAACATTATGTTCATGTTGTCCAGGGATTATATGAGATCGGTGATCATAGCGATCGGTATATCGCTGCCGCTGGGTTATTGGATCCTCAGCAATTGGCTGGCTAGCTTTCAGTACAGAATGGAACTTGAATGGTGGTTCTTTTTTCTTGCAGGCTTTATCGCCCTGGCGATCTCGTGGCTTACCATTGCGGGTCAGACTCTCAGAGCAGCGAGAATCAGTCCTATATCCGGGCTAAGGGAATAGGAGGGACTGAGGAAGAGACTAAGGAGTCACTACAGTCGATTGAACGGAGTCGCAGAGAATGTTCATTCAGTCCCCTGCGACTCCGACCCATTATTTCACGGCTTCCAGCTGCCGCTCCGACAACGACTTCAGCTCTTTCAACGCTGCAGGCCAGCCGTCATCAAACATCTTACGCCAATCCGCAGTGGTTTTCATGTTTACTGTGAGTGTTGTTTCCCCCTGTTTTTCGGTAAAGACATATTCTTCCGTAGTGCCGATCCAACCTTTCGCGACATCGCTGGTCCGGTCTTCTGCACCTCCCGTGTTGAGTACGGCAACGTGCCGGACGAAAACTTTTTCATAAGGTTTCAACTCGACAATCTCTGCCAGCGTACCACTGCCATCGGGTCCGATGAACCTGATGTTCTCACCCTTCGTCCACTTGCCTTCGTAATTCGAATCAGGCCAGCTCTTCGCCACCCATTGCTTATAGGTTTCTTTTCCCAACATTGTTTCCCATACCTTTCTTGCGGGTGCTGAGATCACGACTTTATACTCCAGATGTTCCATAGTTGATAAGAATTAGTGTTTGATAATTTATTGTTACCGACATCAAAGCCGACCATACAAAGGTGTACGATCTATGGAACATTAAGGGTTCGTGAAGGCGACAATTAGAGGGGTAAATGCGACAAAATGATTGTGAAACCCGGGTTAAGGCAAAGGAACTTATGTACATGTCTCCTTTAATGGCTCACTCGACTTCCCACTTGCTGTCCGAATTGACCTTGTAGCCGAGTCCGTTACTCATCACGTGTACGATATCGCCATGAGCGCCCTTTATCTGCTTCTTTTCATAGACCCGGATCCCGCCATTCTCATTGGTGAGGAACGCAACGAGCGCGGTGACTGTGGGAGCAATATCCTGCAAGTCCTGGTGATCTCCTTCTCTGACAAATGCCTGGCTCATGGCGTTATGATCGTTGTCTTAAGGTACGTAACGTAATCGAATATCGTACTTGGTGGACCGGGGCCGTACAATGTTGCCATTCCTCCCTTGAAACTCCCGACATGACGTAAAGTGACCGCCTTTCAACGTGCAAGGATATCGTGGCCTTTCGTGTCTGCTCATTGGATGCAGCTCTATACTTTTGATAAATGCGCAAAGACGCAACTCTTCTTCAACCGAAAGAAAGTTCTCGTAATACGAAAATCCATCTGGTAGTCGGAGGCTGACCGGAAATAGTGATGGATTTTCCATTATAATCAATCGAGTTTAACACCGCTTAATTGTTCGCAAGCCAACAAAAACCGTTCCTGCAATCCATGATCGCTTGCTTCCGGCCGGTGCCGGGCTTCCCGCTTGTGATAAAAATGACGGCCGGTAACAAGGGCTTCGGGGTCATTGCTTACAGCAAGCCATGCCTGTGTCTCGAAGCCCTTATCCAGATCATCCGGCGCGCCACGACCACCCATTTTGGTCGGAACCCATCCGGGATCGACAGAGTTCGAGTATATGTCCGGATATTTCCGTGCAACAGCCATCGACAACACTACGTCATGCAGTTTGGAGTCAGCGTAGCTTATGCGGCCGGCACTGTTCGCCAGGTTTTCAAGGTTTGGAGACCCATGGAGATGATCTCCCGAGCTCAGGTAGACGAGGCGTTTGGGTTTCGTCACCAGGCACGTCAGGATGTACGGAGCCAGGGTATTGACATTCACGATCAACTGTTGTGAAACATTATAGACTCCCGCGTTATGAATGATCGCGTCGAAGCGGTCCAATAGATTGAGCTGCCGGGCGAGAGCTTTGGTCTCCTCGATGCTCGACAAGTCGGCGATCAAAACATTTTTGGCGCCGGGGACGGCGGCAGCTGCATCTTTGCCTCGTTGTTTATTCCGCGCGTGTAAAATAACGTCGTGTCCCTGTTCAATCAGAAGAGATGCCGCCATCCGGCCGAGTCCATCCGCCGAGCCTGTGATGAATATCCTTGCCACAATGCAAATTTAGCAGGTTGGCATACCCGATTCAGCGGCGGGAGGCCATAATTTTTGTACCTTTTTCCGCTCAATGACAACCTCTTCTGTCGACGCCCGATCCCTGACACGCACACAGAGCTTTTTGGCAACGATCCAGATTGCTGTCTTGTTTTTCATATTCGGCTTCGTGACATGGATAAACGCGCTGCTGATCCCGTACTTCAAGATCGCCTGCGAGCTGACGAACTTCCAATCATACCTTGTCACGTTCGCTTTCTACATTTCTTACTTTATTTTCTCGGTGCCGTCCTCTTATTTACTGAAACGGTATGGGTTCAAGAAGGGCATGATGGTCGGCTTCTGGATCATGTCCCTCGGCGCGTTCATTTTTATTCCTGCGGCACTCGTCCGGAATTACTTCATTTTTCTTACGGGCCTGTTTTCTTTGGGCATCGGCCTTGCCATCCTGCAGACGGCAGCAAATCCATACATCACCATACTCGGACCCAAGGAACGAGCTGCACAACGGCTTAGCATCATGGGTATATTCAACAAGGCGGCAGGCATTATTGCTCCACTCGTACTTGCCGCCGTCATTCTCAGGGCGACAGATGATGCGCTGGTGAAAGAGTTGCCGTCGATGACGGAGGTCTTAAGGGAGCAAAAGCTCAATGAGTTTATCAGGAGGGTCATTCCGCCGTATGCAGTCGTTGGGGGGATCCTGGTCGTGCTGGGTTTCCTGATCCGCTATTCCCCGCTTCCGGAGATCGAGACGGAGAAGGAGGATCACGAGACCGCTATTGCTAATTCCGGCAAGCAACGTATCACTCAGTTCCCGCACCTCGTGTTGGGAGCCGTTGCTATCTTCCTGCACGTCGGATCGCAGGTCATCGCGGTCGACAGCATCATCGGCTACGCCACGTCCATGCAGCTCCCGTTATCGGAAGCAAAAATATTTCCCTCTTATACTTTATCCGCTCAGATATGCGGATACATTCTCGGGATCATCCTGATACCTAAGTTCATTTCGCAGGTCAATGCACTTCGTATCTGTACGCTGTTGGGTGTGTTGCTCACCATACTCATTATCGCATCCGAAAAACAGGTGACGTTCCTCGGACACCAGGCCGATATCTCCCTTTGGTTTGTCGCTTTGCTCGGCTTTGCAAACTCCATGGTGTGGGCCGGCGTGTGGCCCCTCGCGTTGGACGGACTGGGACGGTTCACCAAGATTGGCGCGAGCCTGCTGATCATGGGCTTATGCGGCAACGCCATCGTTCCGCTTTTCTACGGATACCTGGCCGACACTTTGGATCTGCGGCAGGCGTATTGGGTACTATTGCCCTGCTATGTCTATCTTGTTTTCTATGCGTTCCATGGTTTCAAAGTAAGGAGTTGGAAAATAACGTCTTGATATCCCGATGGCCACGTACTCGCTGAAAATCTATAATGGAAAGGTGATCACGCCGCAAGGCATTCTCGATCGCGGCACATTGCTGATCAATCGTGATAAAATAGATACCGTGATCGCCGGCGACTCCAATTCAACAGCCGCTGTCGAGATCGATGCAAAGGGAAATTATATCTCCCCGGGATTCATCGACATCCACGTGCACGGCGGGGGAGGGCACGACTTCATGGACAACACACCCGAGGCGTTCTATGGGATTGCCAACATGCATGCCCGCCATGGTACCACTGCTATGTGCCCGACAACGTTAACAAGCGAGGTAGCAGACCTTCACCAAACCTTACAGGTATACGACGAGGTGTCGGTCACGAAGTACGCCGGCGCCTGCTTTATCGGGATGCATATCGAGGGGCCGTATCTCTCCATGAACCAGCGTGGTGCACAGGACCCGAGGTACATCCGCGACTTCGACGAAAAGGAATACAAGTCCGTTGTCGCTAAAAGCCGGTCGATCCGTCGCTGGAGCGCCGCGCCCGAACGCCCCGGCTCATCGTCATTCGCCAAACACATGGTGGCCAACAATATTCTGCCTGCCATCGCGCACAGCGACGCCAACTACGAGGACGTTATCCAGTCGATAGCCGACGGATACACGCACGTTACACACTTTTATTCATGCATGTCGGGCGTTACGAGGCGCAATGCCATGCGATTCGCCGGAATTATCGAGAGCACCTACCTGCTCGACGAGCTGACGACCGAAATCATTGTCGACGGTGTGCATTTACCGCCGCCACTTTTAAAGCTGATCTATAAAGTGAAAGGCTCCGGCAAAGTTGCCCTGATCACCGATGCCATGCGGGCCGCAGGAATGGGCCCGGGTGAAAGTATTTTAGGCAGTAAGAAGAACGGGTTGCATGTGATCGTTGAAGATGGTGTCGCAAAGCTTCCGGACCGGAGCTCCTTCGCCGGCAGCGTGGCAACCACCGATATGCTGGTACGCAACATGATTACGTTGGCCGGCGTTTCTTTGCCGGAGGCAGTGAAGATGATGGCCCACACTCCCGCGATGATCATGAATGTTGCCGACAGGAAAGGCACTCTTGAAAAGGGAAAGGATGCCGACGTGGTGATCTTTGACGACAACATCGATATCCGGACGACCGTCGTCGGGGGAGAAATTGTTTATAAAGCTCCTTGATATAGATCAATAGTTGCTATTCAAACCCGCCATGATCTCCTGCAGACGTTCCTGTTTCCCCGGCTCGCGGTTCGTCTGACTATAAGGGGTATGATACCGGTGTGACTCTAGAAATTTCTTCTGAAGGAGATTCCATTCCTGTTCTGTCCCGACGATACCGTTTTTCTTCATTTCCCGAAAGAGTCTTCCGCCAACCTCGTAGAAGTCTTCGCGACCCAGGTAGTCGAGATCGGCATCGCACAATATCTTTTCAAGCTTGCCGGAAGGTGATTGTGGTGCGCGTGTCGCCATGATCATCTTACAGATCGTTTCTACTTGTTCCGGATTGAAGCCAAACGATGGAAGCAGCTCTCTTGCCATATCGGCGCCCCTTTGCTCGTGGTGTTTTGCAGAATGGATGTAACCAATGTCGTGGAGCAATGCAGCCATACGAACCAGCATGGTTTCTTCTTCTGTTAGTCCTTCTGCAGCGGCAATAGCGACCGACGCCCGGACCACATCCCGGACATGACGAATGTCGTGATACTCGAGCTTCGGCATTTCTGCCTCGAGCTTGTTGTTGATGAACGTTTCCGCTCCTTCGAAGTCAGCCATTATCTAAAAATAGTGATTGTTCGGGAAGGATTTGGGGTATTTTTCCTCCTTAAAGGTACATCCGGTTTTCCGGGCGCTGCTCTTCAAAAAGTATCGGTTTGGACAAAATCAACCCCCAGATCGATAGCTTCCTTCAGGCCACCCGGATCTTCCGTTGTCCACACCTGGATCTTCAGCCCCTTCCGGTGCATCAGGTCAACCATTTCTTTATCGATGGTCTCATTGAACTTGAATTTAAACGATACCCCGGAGAAGCCTGCACCCAGAGCACGCGATGCACCGAGCTCGAAATCGCCGAACGTCGTGAGGTACGTTTCGATAAAGTCGCAGTGAGTTTTCACGTACCAAAGAAAGTCTCCAACTTCCGATTCGACCATGACACGGTTTTCGAGCCCATGCTCCTGCACCATGTCGATGATAGCCTGCGCGAATATGTTCATCCGGCGCGTCACGTTAACATCGCCTATGCCACATGGTGACCAGGCTTTCACATCCAATGAAACAAAGCTATTGGGATAATACTGCCGGATGTATTCAAAGACTTTTGCAAGGCGCGTATAGCTCATGGCCGTTCCGATGCAGGAGTTGATCTCCTCGATCCGAGCATCACCGGTGGCATGGAAACATTCTTCGCTAAAGTCACCACATGGCCTCGTGAAATTGTCGTGACAGAGCCATATGGTGCCGTCATCGCTCATCTGGAGATCGATTTCGATGCCGTCGTACGTGTTAAGCCCATACTTACACGCGTCCATCGTATTAGCATCATCGAATCTTCCACTGCCGGCGTGCCCCAGGACTTGAGTGATGATGCCGGTCAATGGCCTGTCCGGATAATACTGAGCGCGGTCGCATGAAAACGACGTGAGCAGTAATATCGGTATGATGATTCTTCTCACAGCTTATGCCCGGTAAAAAGAGTGTAAGCAACAGCGACCTTCAATTCCAGTAAGACATAGCGGTAATGCCCGATCTCCCCATATTTGATGCGTTCCAAATGTTGTTCAAACGAGTAGGTTGGTCCAACCTCGAACAAAACCTCCAGCTTGTCATTGACCGGGTAGCGGGCTCCGGCAAATGGGATGAGCGATACGACTTTCCAGCGATAATACTTGTTGGTGTAGATTGAATTTCCACCCTTTACGCCGAATCTTGGTATGGCGCCTGCTACTTTCCACCGGGGAACACTGTAGTCGTACTGTGCGAACAAGTTCGAGAAATTCCGTGTGTTGATGAACAGGTTGGACCCGTACAATGCGGTTACACTGTGGTGGCGATAGCTGACGGTGATGCCGGTGGCTAGGTGTTCGATATAACTCGCGCCCAGGTGCGCCTTTAGAGAAACTTGAGCCAGGGAAGGCGGGGAGCATAGGATCAGGGCAAAGGCGAACAGAAAGACTTTGCTAAAAGAATTCCAGATGTTAGCGAGAGGCGTCACAGTGGGGCTTCTAATAAGCTTTTTTAAAGCTTGGGCCAAAGTTAACTTTTATCGGATCGCCAGCCATATTTTTGCGGAATCACGGTATGCCTCTATACCGATAAGTAGGTATAGAATAGCCCTTGTACGGTGTCTACTTTTGAACAAAGCCTAACACTATGAGACCCGTCTTCATCATCCTCTTTTTTCTTAGTTCCACACAGGTTCGGGCACAATTGCCGCTGCTGGTGAACGAGGACTTTGATGCTCCAAACCCTAACTGGTACTTCAGCGATGTGGACGACGAAAAAAATTACCGCAAGGCGCGGAATGGTATGCTCTACCAGGAGCAGCGCGCACCGAACATTTTCTGGACGCTGGTCACGTCGCCTCTGAATCCCACCAAGCCGTTCAGGATTGAAACCAGGTTTAAGGCCGTTGAAGCCATGAAAGCAGGGATGTTCCATATTATCCTTTTGGGACCCGATGAATTTCGCCTCTACTTCGGAATAAACCCGTACACCGGAAAATACTGGATTGGCACGAACCAAAAAGACAGTTGGGTAACCCTTAATACCACGACAAAGTCCAGCAACTATGCCGAGAGCAAGGATATCAGGGAGGGCCTGGCCGAAAATGACCTTGCCATCAATTTCGAAAATGGAACTGCTACATTCCTGGTGAACGGGAAGGAGCTGCAAAGCATCTCCGTAAGCCAATCGCTGTCTCCGTTGATGTCGTCGATAACATACATTGGGATAGCCACCGACGCGCCCATGAAAACTGAAACCGACTACTTCAGAATCTACCAGGATAACAAAATCAACCTGCTGACGGCGGATAAATTAAACATTAAGAGAACGAGACTTCCTGGCAACATCAATACGGCACAGACTGAGAAATGGCCGGTGATGGCGCCGGACGGCAAGACGCTGTATTTCGTAATTAGCGGCGACGCACGTTCTGTGGGCGGTAAAGACAACGATGACATATGGTATTCAACAGCTATCAACGATACGACCTGGAGCGCAGCGGTCAACATGAGCGCTCCGATCAACAACAATGTGCATAACACCGTGATGTCCGTGACTCCTGATAACAACACATTATTTCTGATGCATCAATACAATGCAGATGGCTCTTACAAGGCCGCGGGATTTTCGCTGACACATCGTACAGCAACCGGGTGGTCCACGCCCGAGGATATCGTCGTAAAGGATTATTACAACGACGCGGAATACAATGAATTTTTTCTTTCGGCAGACCGGCAAGTACTTTTACTCGCCTTGCAACGAAAAGAAACTTATGGAGGCAGAGATATTTATTTCAGCCTGGTACAACCCGACGGCACTTATTCCGCACCCGAGAGTACGGGACAAGTTATCAACTCCTACGGCACCGAGATGAGCCCGTTTCTCGCCGCCGATGGCCGGACATTGTACTTTGGTAGTTACGGTCACGCAGGATTTGGCAGCTCCGACGTTTTTGTGTCCCGTCGTTTGGACGACACATGGAAGAACTGGAGTGTTCCGCAGAACCTGGGCCCGGAGATCAATACTGCTGCGTGGGACGCGTACTTTACGTTACCCGCTTCCGGCGCTTATGCATATGTTATTTCCAGCGAAACGGGCGAAGGCGATCTCTACCGTCTGGATCTTCCCAAAATTCTCAGGCCCGATCCTGTCGTCATTGTTTCCGGCAGAGTAATTAATTCAAAAACGAATGAGCCAGTCGAAGCATCCGTGATCTACTCTGATTTGTTAGACGCCAAATCTTCCGGCCGTGCACAGTCACATCCTGGCAATGGCGAGTATAAGATCGCGTTGCCCGCCGGTAAGAACTATGCTTTCCTGGCGCAAAAGGACGGGTTCTATGCATTGTCGGAAAGTATTAACCTCAAAGACCTCAAAGGATATGAAGAGGTGAAAAAGGACCTGTATCTCACGCCAGTGGAAGCAGGTCAGACCATTCGACTGAATAATATTTTCTTCGACACCAATAAGTCCGATCTGAAGCCGGAGTCGTCACAGGAATTGGATAGAGTGGTAGTGATGCTGTCCGGATCTCAGACGATGACGCTCGAAGTGGATGGCCACACGGACAATGTAGGGGAGGACGGGTATAATGTGAAGCTATCGCAAGCACGGGCAGAGGCGGTGGTTAAATATCTGATAGCGAAGGGTGTGAAGACAGCTGCGTTGACGAGCAAAGGATTCGGAAAGGGTAAGCCCATCACCACGAATCAAACCGAAGCAGGCAGGGCTGTGAACAGGAGGGTGGAGTTTACCATTGTGACGAAGTAGACGTTGCTCATTTTCGATAACTAATCGTCCACTTTCGGACGACAACATCTTTGATGGACCACCTCCATTGGCCAAATCCCCATTTTTTCAATATTGGCATCATTATTATTCCTTCTTTTAGAAAATATTATTCATTTTCATGAAAAGATACATACTCGGAGAGTTCGTGGAGATCGTTTTACTGGCTACAGCCATATTGCATAAGTCTGCATATGGCGTTTCCGTCAAAGAAGAAATTGAAGCGCAACTCGATCGCGAAGTGAGTATGGGCGCCCTGCACGCCGCACTATTACGGTTGGAGGACAAGGGCTACATCCGGTCCTCAAACGGAGAGTCTACCGAGGAACGGGCGGGGAGACCACGCAAATATTTCGAGATCACGGCCATGGGAAAGAAGGCAATTGCATATTCCAAAGAAGCCCGCGAGAAAATGTGGAGAGCCATTCCAAAAGCGGTGTTAGAGCTTAGCACCGGCTTTTGACGATGAAAAAGTTTCCGCCTCGTGCATTCATGCGTTTTTTCCGATGGTATTGCCGCCCCAATCTGGTGGATAGCATCGAGGGGGACCTGATAGAGGAATACAGGAAGCGATTGACAAGAATGCGGAAAAGGAAAGCTGACTTCAAATTCCTTCTCGATGTCCTCCTGCTTTTCAGGTCAAGTATTGTTCGTTGCCCACGAAGTTTTCAGAATTCAAACAAATACGGTATGTATAAAAATTACCTGACCATCACACTACGGGTATTCAACCGCGAACGGCTCTACAGTCTAATCAATATTTCGGGTCTCGCGCTGGGATTCACGTGCTGCCTGATGATATTCCTTTTTATCTCCGATGAGTTAAGCTACGACAACTTCCACCGCGATGGTGATCGCATCTACAGGCTTTCGGCTGCCTATATGCGGCAGGGTGTGTGGGAACCTTACGCCTCCAACGCATGGCGAACAGCTGAGCTCGTCAAAAGCAATTATAGCGAAGTGGAAGAAATGGTCAGGATCATGCCGGATAACAATACCCTGTTCGAGTATGGAGATAAAAAGATCGTAGAAGAGCGGCTCGTCTGGGTAGACGACAATTTTTTCAAAGTGTTTAACTTCCCATTGCTCCGTGGAAATTCAGACGAAGCGTTGAAAGGACCCAACAAGGTTGTGATCTCTGAATCGACGGCTGCTAAATATTTTGGTACCGAAAATCCGTTGGGCAAGGTTTTTAAGATAGGCGATTATACGCTTGACCTGCAGGTGACTGGGGTGATAGGGGATATGCCTCCCAACTCCCACTTTCATTTCGATTTTCTTATTTCCGGAGAATCCTTGAGAACAGTTGTACCGGAGGGGCTCTTTACCAACGTCGGCTGGGACTCGCAATACGTTTACGTCAAGCTCGCACCGGATGCAGACGCCGCGAGAATGGAGGCAACCTTTCCGGATTTCGTCGACAAGAACCTGGACTTCTGGAAATCCACAGCCTTTAAGATGTTTCTTCAGCCGCTGCAGTCCATTCATCTTGAATCAAATATCGGACGGGAGATCGAAGCCAATGGAAGCCTCAGCCGCATCTACACGTTTTCTGTGATCGCTGTTTTTATTTTGGTGATCGCCTGCGTGAACTACATGAACCTCACCACCGCAAGGTCGTTAAGGCGGGCAAAAGAGGTAGGCATGCGTAAGGTGCTCGGTGCAAAAAGGCCTGATCTTCTCGGACAGTTCTTCACGGAGTCTTTCATGATGACCGCTGTTGCGGTCTTGTTAGCCATTATTTTTTCCTATCTGCTATTGCCTGAATTCAATCAGTTTGCCGGAAAAGAAATATCACGAAATGTATTGTACAGCCCCAGGATAATTTCTGGCCTTCTGATTTCTATGATCATCATCGCATTCGTTACGGGATTCTATCCTGCTATGATGCTGTCTTCCTTCAAACCATTGAACAGCATGAAGGTGACCGGCGGAGGCGGAAAGTTTAGCCTCGCATTCAGGAAAGGACTTGTCCTGTTACAATTTGTGATCTCGATAGGCTTGATCGCTGCTTCTGCTATCGTCTTCGGGCAATGGGATTTCATGAAAAACAAATCGTTGGGCATTAACGACGATATGCTGCTATCGGTTCCGCTACAGACGATGGACCGAAGACAAGTCAACGTATTCATGAACGAGCTTCTTGCTGATCCCTTGATCAGCAAGGCCGGATTGTCCAACATGAGAATGCCTGGATGGATTGGAAACAGCGCTGGCTATACAGCACAGGATGTGAATGCCGACGATGAGGTAAACAAGTCGATGAAGATGGTCAGGATCGATTATGATTTTCTGTCGACGATAGAAGCGCAGATTGTTGAAGGCCGGAACTTTTCAAGGGAATTTGCGACTGATACAATCTCATCGGTCATCTTGAATGAATCCGCCCTGGCGCAGCTTGGTTGGAAAGAAGCTGCTGGAAAGTGGATGTCGTTTGATAACAACACCCGGGTTACGGTGGTAGGGGTGGTGAAGGATTTTCATTTTGAATCACTCCACCGGAAAATACCGCCGACGATCTTCGTTTGTTCGCCGAGAGCGTTTAATTGGATCTACCTGAAGATCGACAAGGCAAACATCACCCCGGCCCTTGCACACGCCGGGAAGGTATATTCGAAGTACGTCACCACCAGGGATTTCAGTTTCACATTCCTGGACGAGGATTTCGACCGGCAGTACGTGTCCGAACAGAAATTCACGGAAGTGTTTACAATATTCACGGGCCTTGCCATCGTTATCGCTTGCCTCGGTACGTTCGGACTGATCTCGTTCTCTGCCGAACGCAAATCAAAGGAAATAGGAATTCGAAAAGTGCTGGGAGCGTCCGTCGGAAATGTCTCTTTCCTCCTGATAAAGGAGTTCGTCGTTTTGCTCTTTATCGCCAGCGCGATCGCGTGGCCGATTACATACTACTTCCTGAACGGATGGATCCAGGGGTTCATCTACAGAACGCCGATTGGAGCAACGCCGTTTATCCTGGCGACTGTGCTGGCAGCGTTTATCGTTGTTTTAACCACAGGATTTCGGGCTGTGAAGGCTGCAATGGCGAATCCGATCGATTCGTTGAGAGACGAGTAGCCGTCCTGCCGTCATTCATTGACCTCGTTCTGTAGTCTATCGCCTCCCGCATTTTCATAGATCCGAAAGAAGTATCCTTGTGAAGCTCAAGGATACAATATGGAGAACAACAACAGTCAGCTTCGCGATCTAGCCAGGCTAGGGGGGATATTGTATTTGATCGTAATAGTGACCGGCATCTACGCAGAAATTTTTGTCGTGTCCAACCTGGTAGTAGGAAATGACCAGACAACGACAGCAAATAATATTGTGTCTCACGAAGCGCTCTACCGTTCAGGTATAATTGCGCACCTTCTTACTCTTGTGTCAAGCCTGTTGCTGCTTGGGATTTTATTCAGGATTTTCAAATCAACTTCGGAACGCCTGGCTATGACTATGGTGATTTTCAACGTTGTGGCATTGACAATAGAGGCGGTAAGCATTCTCTATGAGTTTGAAACGATTTCAATTTTGAAAAGTAAGATGATGGCGGGCGTCTTTTCGCCGGATCAAGTTAACTCGTTGGCTTATCAGTCTTTAAAAATGCAAACGATAGGCTATGATGTTGCCTTGTTTTTCTTTGGTATTGTTTGCTGCTTTATGTCGGCCTTAATACTAAAGTCAAAACTATATTTGCGTTGGGTAGGCCTGCTCATGTTATTGGCTGGCGTGTGTTATATAACCAATAGCCTTGCGTCTTTTATATCACCGGCGTTTAGACGGTCACTACTGCCGTTTATTTTAATTCCTTGCTTTATTGCAGAGCTTTCTTTCAGCATTAATTTGATTGTTGGCCCACGGACAATAGGGCAGTTGGATGTTCCTAAGTTTGCCGAACTGAAATAGGCACACGACTATTGCAGCGATTGTAAAATATAGCCAGCTCGAATCCTATTTTGTAGTAATTGATGCAAAAAGAAGAGGGTCACGTTTTTTAAGCGCGGCCCTCATTCCAAATCACAACTACAAACAATTAATCCTTCTCCTTGCCAAGCAGGTAGTTACTCATTTTTGTTGCATGGGCTGACAGTAAGTTGGCCATACCGCCCGTTTGTGAGAATATACCCTTGTCGACTTTGAAGTTCGACGGGTTGCCATAGAACGTGCGGGTTCCGCAATAGAACTGTCCAAGGTTCTTTGCTTCCGGATCGGAGCTCACATCTCTGCCGGGATTCGGGCCAAGCATCATCATCACCACGGCGTTGACACCAAACGTATCCTGAAGTTGTTTCGGCTTCCTGGTGGCGATGTAGATCACCATCACAGCATCTACACCCAGTGCCTTCGTGAGCTCGTAACCGAGGTTGGAGGTAAGCTTCCTGTTAGCAGTGAAGACGCCACCGGAGAAATTCTCGATAATGGATTCATCTTCCGCTTCATTGGCTACGAAGAAAGACCGGTAGCCCATACCGCTGGGACAAACTTTCAGCGTTCCTACCGTCGCCGTTGTTGTGGTGTAGGTGGTGGTTGTCCAACCGGCCACCGAGTTACTGGTGGATCTGGTTTTGGAACGTGTTAAGCTGGTCTTTTCCTTCTTGGCCGACTCTTGTTCGAAGCCATAGTAGTACTCAGCCTTCTCTTCGGTGTCCAGGAACTCATCCGGAGTGAGCAAAGCGATCCCGTTTTCTTTAAAAGTGTCTTTCAGCTTGCCGATACTCTTGTTATAGAAGTCGTTAACCTGAAGTTGACCTTCGAAGTCGGGTGTTCTCCACGCGGCGGTACCCGTAATATTGGCCTTTCCTTTTCCAGCATCGTAGAGATAGTAGCTAATGAGTGCCACGCGTTTTGGCTTGGGGTTGATAAGATCTACGTTGGCGCTATAGCCCGCACCGTTACCGTTGCGTCCTTCGCGGGGAAAGTCAAATTTCACTTTTATCTTATCGATGTCCTGGGTGTCTTCTGCAAAGGGAGTAAGTACGTTCGTAACGCCGGCGTTCCGGAGGTTCGCGCCGTTAGTGATCAACGCGTTCACCACGTCTTCGCGGATGGGTATCAGCGCCACAGTGGCTTTCAAGGGTGTCTGTTTTTGATTGTCTTCACCTTCAATGTCGACACCGTTTTTTACGAGAAATTTAATGTTGTCGTCGAGGTTACCGAAAACAGAGAGATCGAGATCGGAATACCAATCGGGAGTCTTCATACCTGCTTTTTCGTAATAGGGAATGGATGCTTTAATTCCGTCGATCCGCAGCTGAGGTGACGTGTAGCTGCTAGCGACTTCATGCAACAAGTTGCCGCCGGAGATCTCGTTCTTGAAGGCGGTTTTTGCCCCGGCCTTCAGGAGCATTTCCATACAAGGACCGCAGTTTGCCTTAACGGCGTTGCCAAGGGCTGTGAATGTGAGTCCGTTGCTGGGCAGAGTTTTGATCTGGTCTTCGTATGCTTTCACCATGTACTTGTTCGCTTTTTTGCCTTTTGCTTTTTCTTCATCCAGCAATTTGCGAACACCGGCGGCCAGGTCGACTTTCACGTAGCCCGTTTTGTTTGGATCAGCGCCTGCTTTCAACAGGATGTCAATAACTTCGATGGAATAATAGTTTGCGGCATTAACCAGCGCAGGATATTCGCCACCGTTCACGTCGGCGCCTTTGGCCAGCAGATAGGTCGTGATCTCCGGCCAGAAGAACGAGCACGCGACGGGCGTCTGGTTCTTGTCGTTCTTAAAATTTACGTCGGCGCCTTTGTCGACTTGCGCCTTTACGGTAGCAATGTCGCCCATGAGACATGCAGTAATAAGGGCCTGCCCATCTTGGGCGAGGATCGGGGAGGCCACCAGCAGCATGAAGCTGAAGAGTGTGGTTTTCATTGGGGGTTGGGGTTTGTGTATATTAAACCTACCCTAATAGCAGACGGTAGGTAATACCCACCAGCACTGTTCTTGATATCCGTACTGGTACGGAGGAGGCCCATTACGCTCGGGGAAGCTACGATACTTAAAAAATTGGAGGAAAAAAATATACAGTGACGAATGTATATTTAAATGGGCAGACTGATTTAAGAGTACCTCCGTTCGTCATTCCATCCTCCTATGTGGCCGGAATATATATATCGAAAGTTGCGCCTTTGTTTAATTCGCCCGTTGCTGTGATAACCCCTTCGTGATTTGCAACAATCTTCTTTACAATGGCAAGTCCGATTCCGGTTCCCTGGTATTCCTCTCTTGTGTGAAGACGCTGGAATACCTCAAAAATTTTGTCCTTGTACTCTGGTTCGAAACCTATGCCATTATCGGTAATAGATATGTGGCAGTATTTTCTGTCGGGATCAAGGTCCCTGTTTGTCAGTTGTTCGCCTTTGGCAATATTACTTTTAATGACGATAAGCGGTGGGTTATCCTTTATCGAAAATTTCAGTGAATTACTGATCAGATTATACATCATCTGGCTAAACTGGAAGGGGATGATATTTACTTCACAGAGACCATCCACTTCAATCGTGGCGTTTTTCTCCTCAATAGTTTCATAGAGGTCAGCCTTTACTTCGTCCACGATTTTATTGAGATCTTTTTGAACGAACTTCTTATTCGCGTCGGTGGTGCGGGAATAAGAAAGCAGATCCTGGATGAGGGTTTGCATGCGGAACGCGGCGCCTCTCATCCGGTCGAAGTAATCTTTCCCTCTATCCGTCAATGCTGCATATTCGCTTTCGACAATACGCGAGACAAAAGTCTGGATTTTTCGTAGTGGCTCTTGCAGATCATGACTGGAAATGTAAGCGAATGATTCAAGTTCCTTGTTCATGATATTCAGTTCCGCATTTTTTTCCTGGAGCTTTTGATTGGCCTGGTGTAGCTCGTAAGTCCGCTTGATAACTGTTGCCTCCAGTTCTTCTTTTTGCTTTTTCTGCGTCTCTATTTCGGTAGTGGTGCCTATCCACTTCGTTATGTTTCCGTTATCATCTTTCACAGCTGCCGTGCGGCCGAGGTGCCATTTGTAATCGCCACTTTTGTGCAGGAGGCGGACCTCCATTTCAAACGCGTTTCCGGTTTTAAGTGAATTCATCCAGCGCTTGTTGAGTTCCGGATTATCTTCAGGATGTACAATCTTATTAAAGCCGAGTTTTTTTATTTCTTCGAGAGTTAAGCCTGTATAATCCTGCCAGCTTTGATTGTAGAATATGAAGTTTCCTTCGTTATCCGCGGCGCTCACTTTTTCGGGCGTTAGTTCCGCCAGTTGCCGGAAGTTCTCTTCACTTTCTCTGATTTTTCTTGCTGCTTCTCGCTGGTCCGTAACATCAATGACCATATTTATTGCGCCGGTTATTTTGCCGGATGGCCCGTATATAGGCTGCGGATAAACCTGTACGATAGAGCGCGAGCCATCTGCACGCGCTACGATGATCTCTTCACCCATTATTGCACGACCTTCTTTAAAAGCTATCGCCATAGGGCAGGCTTCTGCGGGGAGGGGGGTGCCATCGAGCGCAATCATCTTCCAGGAACCGCACCATTGTTCTTTCCCCAGTTCGGGCTCACGGCCCCATACTTTTACAGCAGCCTCGTTGTAAAAGTTTATTCGTCCCTGGGCATCACAGGAATAGACGCCGGCGGGCAAATTTTTCACTAAACGTCTGAAAGTTGCTTCGCTCTCTTCCCCCGCGGTATCAATCGTTTCGGCATTGCCTGGTTCCCGGGTAGCCACGTATTCGTTGGACGTAAGCATTTTATCAGATGGAATGATGTATATATGGTCAGGTTCCATATTGATATCATCCGTGATTTTTAGTACCGGAATGTTGGTGATTTTTTTCAGCAGGTCCGGCAACAGAGTTTCGGGGGTGGCGCTTAAATCCTGGAGCAGCTCATAAGACATCCCTGAATTATAGGGAATTGCTTTCAGGAGCTTTTTAAACGCGTCAAGGCTACCGGCTGAAGCATTAGCATCTATCACCGAAGAGGCGTTGGATGATTTGCGAATGGTCCCGTTAATTTCCTGCTTTGTTTTTTTTGCTTTCATACGTTAACAATCAGTGCCCTGCCGTTAGAATCTCTATAGTTTGAATGCACTTTTACGCTTAAACGATTCATTGAAACACGATTCCGGAGAAAGCACAAATTTCTCCATTGGAATTTGAAAGTGATTTTCTTGTAACGTGACGGTTATTGCCCGGTGGATTAAGATTACGAGGTGGTCAAATGCGTTTGGTTTACAAATGTAATAGCGCGCTCCATTTCGGTACAGGCGCTTTACAATATCCGGTTCAAATGATGTCGAGAATATGATCACGGGAATTGCACTTAATTTTTCGCTTTGCTTTATCTCTATAAGACATTCGAACCCGTTTTTGCGGGGCATATTCAGATCGAGGAAAAGCAGATCGGGCAGTTCCTCCTTTGCATGCAGGTGCAGCATAAGCTCTTCGCCATGGCGTACGGTCGTCAGCTGGGTTACCAGCGGCATGTCGTTTAATGCATCCGTGAAGAGAAGACAATCGTCGTTGTCGTCGTCGGCAAGAAGGATGTTATAGAAAGGTGATTTCGACAACTGCGACATCGGCAAATAGGGTATTACGTCCTCCATGGATCCGGAAAAAACAATTGTCTACCAACTTTCGTCAGGTATCGTCCCAGAATTCCTGAAAAAAGCCTCAGAAACTTGCTAAAGATAGAATTAAAAAAGCGTTTTATCCACACGCCTTCGGGACGCTTTTTTCCCAAATCCGGAAGAAAATTGTTGAGAATTTGCCCCACGAAGGGGTTTTCTGCTCGGGTTGATCTGCCGTCTAAATACCTTTGTCTGCCTTCAGCTGCTTTACGAATGCCCTATATCCTTCTTCGTTAAGATGGAGACCGTCGGGACTCGCCAATGCCCTGTTCAACTTGCCCAGCTCATCCCGGATCCTTTTATTAACATCTACGTAGGTAAACGCCTTATCGATGGCAAGCCGGCGCAGTTTGTTATTGATACTTTCCGAGATATGATTCTTGTTAAAAGCGTCCGGGTACTCGTTTTTCACGTCGTCGTTGGTTGGTAGCAAGCTGATCACAAAGAACCTCGTGCCGGGAGACTCTGCATGAACCCGCTTTACGATCGCCAGGATATTTTCGACAATGATATCGGCCGGGATACTTTGCGCAACGTCATTGATGCCGATCTCTATAAATAATTTGCGGGGCTTTCGGGCCACGACGTCATCGAGCCGACGGAGCACTCCGAAAGTATTATCGGCAGCTATTCCCCTGTTAACCACACTGGAGTCGCCAAGAAGCTTTCGCCAGTTCGCGTACTCGATGATGCTATTGCCTAAAAAGATAATCCCATTCTTTTGCACCGGCTCAGCCTTGAATTGTGCAACACGTTCCGCATAATATTCGGGTGCATAGTGTATCGTATCGTATCTGGGCTGCTGACTGGTTACGTGCAGAAAATTCATCGCCCACCGGTCTCCCTTTTTTTTGAACGACGCGCTTTCTATGAAATGTAAGGATTGACTGACCGTATCATCGAAGACAAAGTCCGCTTTGGCGTGATAGCTTACATGAGCGAGGGTCCGGTTCACACTAATATTAAGATCGGAGAATGTATATGTGACGCTGAATTTGTGCTTGTCCATTTCCCGGAAGACGCTGTCATTGTTCCATACCTTACCGTCCTCATAAAGTAGAAAGTCATCAGTCGTGGCAGCAATCATTTTCTGCCTGTCTTGTGTTCGGATCCCATCGAAGTAGCCGGTAAGTGCCGCTTTTATCAATTCAGGATCGGCAGCAGATTCCTGGTTGCGGCAAGCGGCCAGTGTCAGTAACAAGGAAAGAAAGCAGAGCCTGGTCATGTGTGGGGCGCATTTTTTCCAAATCTATCCAACTCCTTGTAAATTGGATGTGCAAAAATTCTCAAATTCGGGCCATGTATTTCACCTCACTTCCGGACCATAGCGACCCGGCCTTTGATGAAGAAACGCACTTCGGCCGGTTTGGCACGACGAACATCGTATTCAACGCGCAAAGCAATGGCGCACGTTGCGATAATCACGTGGGTTGCTTTTCGGTGAAAACAGTATTGCGTGGCGAAGAATGGTATGGCCTCGATGGAAGAAAGGTGGCAGTGCGGCCGGGTCAGTTCCTTATCCTGAATGATGGACAGCGATACTCGTGCTGGATCGAAGGGAAACCGGTAAGAACTGTTTCTATATTCTTCGCGAAGGAATTTGTAAAGTTAGCCCTTCAGGACTTGCGGAATACAGAGGAAGAATCCGTCGACGACCCGTTCGGTTCCGGGTGCGACATTCCGGAATTTTACCAGAGTCTTCATAGCTTCGACTATCCGCTCCAACATCGTCTCCGTGGTTTGATCAGCTCGTTAGACGCGGAGGGTTACGTCTCCGGTATGGTCGACGAGCGCCTGATGCCACTACTCAGCTCTTTGATCTCCGTACACCGGAACGATGTCACCTTGTCCAAGAAAGTTCATGGTGTGAAGTCTTCGACACAGAAAGAGATATTCAAGCGCGTGAGCATCGCCCGCGACACACTCCATAGCTGTTACCGGGAAAAGCCGGACCTTAAATTTGTCGGCGCAATATCCTGTTTGTCTGTGCCGCAATTAGTCCGGCAATTCAGAGCGGTGTTTGGAACTTCGCCGCATCAATATTTGAATGCAATCCGGTTACAGAATGCTTTTCAGTTGCTGCAATCGACCGATCTGTCCGTCGCCGACATTGCTTTGGACTGCGGATTCGATAACGCCAACGCCTTCTGTCGGGCGTTTAAATCGAGGTACGGAATGAACAGTAGCCGGGTAAGACGCAGGCGATAGTTTGTCACGAGCAATCCGACTCATATCTATTACACCATGCATTCCGTCGATCATACTTTGTAACGGAGCTTGTTCTCTGGTTTTGAATCCGAACAAACGCCATATTAACGGCTCGATCGAACCCCTTTGCCAATGAAAGCATCTCCCATCGCCGTCGTCATTCTGATTTTGTTCATTTTCATGCTTGCGCCGAGCCCGTCTTTTGCACAGGTACAAAAGATATCATCCAACCCATTTAAAAAGTTCTTTGGTGAATGGACCTTGAAGGATGACAACTGGTCGCAAAATTGGGGAGGTGGAATGGAACACATCAAGATCCCAGGTCATCATACAATTAATAAAGAGATCAATACCTCCAACTCCATGCTGTCGGTCATTGACGGTGCTCCACCACATGGCCATATTTTCTGGACTTACAATCCTGTGAAGAAAACTGTTGGACATTTATCAAGCTTTGGGGAATCAAGGATCGGCGTTGGTGCCGGCACCGTTACTGAAAACGGGGACGTTACCTTAAAAGTGTCTTTCGAAGGTGAGCCTGAAGGGACATACAGGATCTACACCTATCATTGGATTTCTGAAAACGAATATGAGCTAACGTCTGTGCAACACAACGCCAAAGGTGATCCCACCGGCGGCTACTACGGGGGAACCTTCATCAGAATTCGCTGACTATTTTAATGCTCGCCCGCCTTTAGGGTGGACACGTTCAGCTCGACCGCGAGACGAAACTGAGCGCTTTCAAAAGGATGCTTCGCTCGAATGTTCGGCCATTGCGTTGACCGGGAAATTTTGTTGGATGACTATCCGGGTATTTTAATATTCCCCACCTTTACCGAACGGATGGACCTCATCAGTTATAAAAATCACGAGAAGACACTGGTTGCAGTCGATTGCATCATCTTCTTTCTTTAAAAAATAAGTGTAATAGATATATTTTACCGGGGTATGTTTATAAATAATTCTCTGCACGCTCATTCACCTCATCAAAGGAGTTCTTAAAAAATGAGTGGGTTGCGCTGAACGTCAGCCTTTTATAATCAACCATCTTCTCTTTGCCTTGCCGGGAATAATTATTGCAGCTATAGCGATCCGGTTGTTCTATTAGTTTTGCGACTGAAATAGAGCGAAATTTCTGGTTTGTTTAGTGTCCGAAAAATGAAAATCTTCAAAGTCAGAATCAAAAAAGGTTATTCATACACCGCCTTGGCGATTTTATTCGCGTGGATCGTGGTCATGATCGTCGTTTCGCCGCTCGCCAAATACTACATGGAGAAGTACGATGTGGACCTGTTTGGGAGAGAAGCGACGATTGGCTGGGCGTATGTAAATCCCATCACCGGATATGTTCATTTTCACGATGTAGAGATTTATGAGCTACAAGGTGACAGTATTTTCATATCGGCCACAGGAGCAAGTGCCAACTTTTCGATGACGAAATTGCTATCGAAACAGGTGTGGATAGAGCAGCTTACCGTCGATCACCCGTGGGTGCGGATCGTCCAGAAAAAAGATACGTTGAGCTTTGATGATGTTATTGACAGATTCTCGGGAGATGGATCCGATTCAACGCACTCCAATGCGTGGCATGTTACGCTTCTTGATACCGAAATCATAGCAGGGGAGTTTCATTATTACGAACAGATCATTCCCATCAATTATTTTATTAAAAACCTGAATCTTGTCGGCCCGGGCAAGACTCAGGATGTAGACACGATTTCCGCAAAATTCTCTTTTGAAGACGGAAAAGGAAAGGGCAGGATGCAGGGTGATTTTACGATCAATCAGAAAACCCTCGACTACCGCTTTGGTGCGGAAGTTCAAACGTTCGACCTCGAGATTATCCGGCAGTATATCTGGGAGCTGATCAACTATGGGATGTTTCATTCAACCCTCGATGCAAAGATCAAGGCAACGGGGAATTTCAAGTCCGCAGACAGCATTCGCGCAAGCGGGCGCCTGTTCCTCAGCGATTTTCATCTCGGTAAAACAAATGAGGATGCATACATAGCGTTCAAAAAACTTGCTTTGGTAATCGATGACCTGAGTCCTGCCCGCAATAAATTTCTCTTTGATTCTATTACGCTTCATGCTCCTTACATCAAGTACGAGGTTTTTGATTCACTCGACAACGTTCAGGCATTGTTTGGAAAGGAAGGCAAGAATATTTCCGATGTAACGAGTCAGCCTGGCCGGTTTAACCTGGTGATCGAAATTGCGCGATATTTGAGAGAGATCTCACGAAATTTCTTCGTCAGCGACTTTCAGATCGGTACCCTGGGGATTTTCGATGGGAACGTTGCCTTCAATGATTATTCAACCAGTGAGAAATTCTCCATAAGTGCCAGCCCGCTTACGATCCGGGCTGACTCAGTGAACAAAAGGAATAAGCGTGTTAGTTTTTCGCTAACGTCGGATATAAAGCCATACGGGTATGCTACTTTCCTGATGAGCATCAATCCGAGAGACAGTGGTGATTTCGACTTGAAATACAACGTCGAAAAGATCCCGGCAACGGCCTTTAATCCGTACCTGATTTCCATAACCTCTTTCCCATTGGATAGAGGCACGCTGGAATTAAATGGACTGTGGAATGTGAGAAACAGTATCATTAATAGTAATAATCACGTTCTGATAATTGATCCCAGAATAACAAAACGGGTCAGGAACAAAGACTCAAAGTGGATCCCTATGCCACTGATCATGTCGCTGACACGGGACCGGGGAAATGTTATGGACTATCAAGTTCCGATCACCGGCGACTTAAAGCATCCGAAATTTCACCTGAAGGATGTTATTACCGATGTCGTCAAAAATATATTTGTCAAGCCTGTCACGATCCCTTACCAAATGGAGATAAAGGAGCTCGAGATGGAGATCGAAAAATCCATGACATTGAAATGGGAGATGAGCCAACCGGCGCTCGTTGGGCATCAGAGAAGATTCGTAAAAGATATCTCAGGATTTCTAAAAGGTCATCCGGACGCGTCACTCGTCGTGCACCCCATACAATACGAAGCGAAGGAAAAAGAGCACATTCTCTTTTATGAGACCAAAAAGAAATATTTTCTGATGACGCACCATAAACAGGCCAAGGACTTTACGGAAGATGATTCATTAGAGGTCATCAGGATGTCTGTCAAGGATCGCGCCTTGGTGAAATTTATCAGCAAAAACCTGAGCGACACCGTCATGTTTACAATACAGGAGAAGTGTCTTAATTTTGTGGGCGGCGCCGTGGTGAACAGATCGTTTAACAACCTCGTTAATGAACGAAAGGCATCTTTTCTTAATTTGTTCAAAGAAAACGGCACTGAGACTCAGGTGAAGATGAGGGCGCCTGAAAATACCGTACCCTATAATGGTTTTTCGTATTTCAAGTTTGATTATCCGAACGGGATGGATGATAAATTGCGTGACGCGTATGATAAGATGAGAGAGCTCAACAATAAAGGGCCCAGGAAGAAGTACCTGAAGCAGAGGAAGAAGTCGACCTAGCCCCATTCGACTCTATAATTGTAAATTTGTGAAGTCTGATCTTAAATAATGCACTTATGATTCAACTAAAAGCGATATCAATTTTCATTGTTGCCGGTTTATTGGAAATAGGAGGCTGTTATTTAATATGGATGTGGCTCCGGAAAGGCTTTGGGGTGGGGTATGGTATTTTGGGAGCTATAATTCTAACGGGCTGCGCCATTGTTACGACGTTTCAATCTTCGTCCTTTGGAAGGGTCAGCGCCACCTATGGCGCATTCTTCATTGTGATGTCGCTGGTCTGGGCGTATTATTTTGATAATTTCAAGCCCGATCGTTATGATATTATCGGATCAGTGATTTGTGTGTCAGGCGCAATGCTCATTTACTACGCACCAAGAACTTAGAGGTTTCAGGGCATTTTCCCGCCGTTTTCAGTCAATTGTGACGTAAGTGATCTTTATTAGTGTGAATTGTGCAACTCATCGCGCAATCAGTGTAACGGTTCCCGAGCCAGCATGAGTCATATTTGTGTATGAAAAATACAATAATGCTCGTATCGATAGCATGCCTTATTGTCTGGATAGTTGAATTTCTCGGGTATCATGCCGGTGGAGTAGTGCACATTTTTCTCGTGGTTTCAATCGTCGGGATGCTTTCGGCATTTTTGATGAGTATGCCCGGAGTGAAACGTATCTTCTGAAAACGTAGAAATTGAATTTATGTAAACATAAGGCGTTGACAACTTCAAACGTTGCGCCGCTAAAAAGCAGGCACAACGTAATTGGCAAACGGGGGGCAAGTGCCTCCTGTTTTTGTTTAAGGTAATTGATAGTGAATAAAAGACTTCTCTAAATAGATTTGAAAGTGGTGAAAAAGCTGGTGAGGAAAAGCAAGAAGACATTAGGAGGCGGGGGCGTTAAAACTAAAAAGTCAGGGAGTTTAAAAACCTTGACCAAAAGTCTGTCGCCAAAGCCTTTTCAAATCGTTTGCTTCGGTGCTTCAGCCGGCGGCATAGAAGCATTCACGCAGCTTCTGTCGCACCTTGATGTAGACCTTGGCATGGCATACATCCTCATCATGCATCTCTCTAAAAATCACCGGAGTGCACTTCGCGAAGTGATTCAGTTTAAAACAAAGATCCCTGTGCAAACGGTGGTAGATGGTATGGAGGTGAGGCCCAACAACATTTATGTGATTCCGCCAAACACTTACATGAGCATCGTAGATGGCCATCTCAAACTTGCTCCGCAATCATCAGCAGGTATCGGCAACTATGGGATTGACTATTTCCTGATGAACCTCGCGGCGGTATACAAAAACAATGCTATAGGCGTGATCTTGTCCGGAACGGCAACCGATGGCACGCTCGGCTTGAAGGCCATTAAGGCCGAAGGCGGAATTACATTCGCGCAAGACGACTCAGCGAAGTTTACCGGGATGCCTCAACATGCCTATGATTCAGGTTATGTTGATTTTTTACTTTCTCCCGAAAAGATTGCCGACGAGCTAGGCCGGCTGGTCCATTTGTCGTATACCAGGTTACCGTCCGACAAGATCGACGTCCTCGCCAGCAAGGAACTGACTGGCCAGACTGAGCTGTTAAGAAAGATATTGTCGATGGTGAAAGGTAAATCGGGCATCGATTTTTTTGTTGACTACAAGCGCGCCAGCGTTTACAGGCGTATCGTCAGGCGGATGGCCTTGAATAAAAAGAAGGACCTCAAGGAATACCATGCGTTCGTCAATATCACTCCCAAGGAAGTTGATTCGCTATATGACGATATCCTGATCAATGTCACTAATTTCTTCCGCGATCCCGATTTTTTTCACGTCCTCAACAAGGAGGTGCTCCCAGGGCTGGTAGCCGACTCCGTTGATACGATTCGCATATGGGTGGCCGGCTGTTCAACAGGTGAAGAAGCCTATTCGGTGGCGATATGCCTGTTCGAATTCCTGGCTGCGAACAACCTGAAAATTCCTATCCAGATATTTGCTTCCGACCTCGACGCGAGCGCTATCGAAATGGCCAGGCTTGGTCAATATTCTTTGAGTGCCGTACAGGGTCTGTCCCAGGAGCGTCTTGGAAAGTACTTCCGCAGAGTCGACCTTCATTACCAGGTCATCAAGGCCGTTCGCGAAGTTTGTATTTTTTCTCAGCACAATCTTCTCACCGATCCGCCTTTCTCGCGAATGGATCTGATCAGCTGTCAGAACGTACTGATATATCTTGAGACGGAACCCCAGGAACGCCTTCTCCGGACATTTCATTACGCCCTTAAACCTGCAGGTCACTTGTTTCTCGGGAAATCGGAGAGCATCGGCGCGGGCAACCTGTTTGAGCTTCTCGATAAAAAAGTGAGATTGTTTTCACGGAGAGCTACAAAACCGCGACAGCTCGATTTTACGCCTCTTCCTATTAGAAACACGTACGCGAAGACACCCACGAGCGTAGAGCGGTACGCAGAGTTAAATGCTGAAAAAGATATCACCAAACTGATACTGGCGCGCTACGTCCTTCCGTGCATCGTCTTAAACAAAAACCTGGTGATTATCCAGTTTTTTGGGGTCACTTCGCCCTACCTGGAACCTGTAGCGGGAAAAGCTACCTTGAATGTGCTGAAGATAATTCGTGAAGACCTCGTTGTTCATTTAGGTTCATTACTCCATGAAGCCCGCAACACCGGTAAGCCTGTAACAAAAAATGGGATTAAAATGTACTATAAGGGTTCTAACAGAGAGATCACGATAGATGTGGAGCCCAGGAAGAATTATTCGGGCGAACGGATCTTTCTGGTTGTTTTCAAGGAGATGTCTTCCGTGCAAACGCTGGAGCTTGGCCCGCGGAAAGGGAAACCAAGTAAAAGCTTGGGAAAGAGGACCATTTTGAAACTGGAAGAGCAGCTGATGGAATCCAGGTCGCTGATCAGGAGCTCGAACGAAGAGTATGAATCGACCTACGAAGAGCTCCAATCCTATAACGAGGAGGTCCTTTCCGCTAACGAAGAACTGCAGAGCGTTAACGAAGAAATGGAATCATCTAAGGAAGAGCTGCAATCAGCAGTTGAAGAGCTGACGATAACGAATGGTGAGTTGGGAAAGCGAAACATTGAATTGAAACAGTCGCAAACCTATTCGGAGGCGATCATCGAAACGATCCATGACCCGTTGCTGGTGCTCACGTCCAACCTGCAGGTAAAGATGGCAAACAACGCATTTTATGATGCGTTTAGGCTAACTCAGGAAAATACTGAAGGAATGTTCATCTATGAGCTTGCCGACCATGCATGGGAAATACCGGCGCTCAGAGAGCATTTGAACCAGCTGATGATGAAGAAATCAACTTTTGAGGTTTTTGAGTTGAGACACACATTTCCTGAGTTGGGTGAAATGACCCTGATCGTGAATACCTACAGGTTATTGAGATACGATGCTTCGCAGGAGACCCTTATCCTGTTGTCTTTTAACAACGTAAGCGAATTGATGAAAGCAAATAAGGAACTCGCTGAATTGAGCCGTCAACTCGAAGAATTTACCTTCATATCCAGTCACGATTTGCAAGAGCCCCTTCGAAAGATCCAGATGTTTTCCAGCATGCTCGCAAAACCGGAACTGAATTTAAGTCCCTATGCGAGCAAATATGTAAAAAAGATCGATGCGTGTTCGCGTAGAATGGCCCTGCTTATCAAGGACCTGTTGAACTATTCGCTGTTGAGCTTTAAGGACAAGCGCCTGAATTTGGTTGACCTTAATTTGACCCTGAGAACTATTCTGGAGGACCAGGAGGATGCTATCCATGCTGTGAATGCGAAAATAACAGTTTCCCCATTGCCGTCCGTCTATGCTTCGCAGGGGCTGATGATCCAGCTTTTCACCAATCTTATAGAGAACGCACTGAAATTCGGGAAGGGCGATTTGAGCATTGAAGTGTCAAGTGAGGACCTTACCGAGCAAGGCGTTACCGAACATAAGCTATCCCGCGATAAACATTTTGTAGCAATCAGCGTAAAAGACAATGGCATTGGCTTCGAACAGGAGTATATTTCAAGGATGTTCAACCTTTTTCAAAGAGTTCATGTTGATAAAATTGAAGGTTCTGGCGTGGGACTTGCCATCTGCAGGAAGATTGCAGAATATCACGGAGGGCTTATATTAGCGGTAGGGAAACTAAACTTCGGGGCGACTTTCACAATTATTCTCCCTGTTTAAGCCCTAAAAACACAAGAAAATGAAAATTACCAGAAGCTGGAGAGAACAAAAAGTGATGCTCAAACGGAGGTTCTCCGATCTTTGCGACTCTGATTTTGAATTCGAAGAAGGGCAAAAAGAAAGTATGCTGGACGTGCTTTCTAAGAAGCTTAAGATAACCAGGGAAGAGTTGATACTGCTCTTCGCGGAGCTGCAGACCTACTAAGACCTATTAGGCTAAACAGCCAATTCTTCTTCGTAGCCCACAATCACTCTAAGGGTTTTTATAAATTCATTGAGATTGCTTGCTTTGGGCATGAAACCCTGAGCTCCGAGCAATTCAAGCGTTTTCCTTTCCTCCACGCCTGCCGAAGTTGAAGTAATAAAAACGGGGATATTTTTCAATCTGCTATCCGCCTTTAGCTCAGCCAGGCATTCCCTGCCATTCATCCTGGGCATATTAATATCAAGAAAAATGTAATTGGGAAGCTGCAGACCTTTTCTGAGTGTTTCGAGCGCTTCCTGTCCGTCTTTCGACAACGTAATTCGCGTAGTCGGGTTAATGGTTAGAATCGCCTCAGAGAAAATTTCCCGATCATCCTCGTCGTCGTCTGCGTAAAATATGTTCAAATCCGGGTTGGTAGGAGTGTAGGGGACCTTATAGAACGTGGTACAAGATACGCTATTTCCGGGTCTTCGTTCAGGCGTCAGAAATCAAATTTCGAAAAGCCGAACGGGATGAATCCTGAAACTTTTCGCACCCTTTCGGCATCCGAAACGATTACTTTTTCCGTGGCCGACTCGGGTAACAAGAATGTCTACGGTCTTGAGCTCATCTTCCACGAATCCTCTCACTTGCTGATCTGGCCCGACAGTTTCATCGGCAGAAGCCTGTTATTTCAGCAAATCAAACACCCTCGTATACTTGATCGTAAGGCTGCGATTCGCGGGCATGCCGCCGGTATACACATCGTTGTATACTACGAACAAACCCGTGTTAGCCTGCTCGAGCAGGCTAAACCGCAGATTGAGTGACCAAAGGTCTGCCGCATTGTTGTACTGCACAAAGCTTTGAAGATTGATACGGGGTCTAAAGTTGTAGCTCAACCTAGCGCCCAGAAGGGTGGCAACAAAATCGCCAGTGGGCAAATGCACATCGTTCATTGTGAGGCTGTATTCTGAATTAAACTTGTTGCCGAGGCGCAAACCGAAAATAGCGGTGTTCAGGTATCGTGTTCCCCCGAATGAGCCGCCTAACACCGACCTTATATTAGCGTAAACCGGTTTACTGGGATTTGTGATCAGAACAAGCTGGGCTTCTGTGTGATGATATGTCGCTTCGGGCACAAAAACGTCTTTCGAGATCTCGAACTCGTCCACCACGCCCTCGGTGGTAAAGTTGACGCCGGTGTGGACCTCGAGTCCATTCACCCACGCCCAATGATTGTCGAGATGCAGGTAGCTCGTTTCCTGGAAATTATTATAGTTCCAATAGCTCCTGTAAGTGAAGTGTGGCCTGAGCTCGAGCAAACCATACTTTCCATTCATCCGCACCTGCTTGAGGAGCGATAGCTCGGGCTTGCGGTATGCCGACCGCACCAGGAAGCCTACCTCCGGATTAAAACCTTCTCCCACTTCCGCATATCCGGCCGTTGCGCGCAACCCGTTCCATTCGTACGTATACAACGCTTTGAACGATTGTTCGCTTCGTTCTTCTCCCGGAGTATCTGTGCCGGCGTAGTATCCCGAGAGCGTCGCCTTTTTTCCGATGCCCCACTTCCCATCGACCGCGAAAGTACGGTTGTAATTGTCCGAGGAGTCGAGGCTTTGTTTGTTCACGAAAATACCACCGATGGAAGATCGCTGTGCGAGTTGGTGATTGACCCGTGCTACGGTGAAATTGGTTCGCTCGATCGCCAGCTCCGGCCGGTCATCGGTGAGCATATTCAGGAAGCCGATATTGGTATCCTTGATCTTGCCGGATACGCGTGCACCGGCGATGATAGGCACCACCTCTCCCTGGGGGCCGATCCCGATACGTCGCGTGAAGAACAGATCGGCCTCGCCCGTGGCGCCTACGCTAAATTGGCCTGCGTTTTCGAGAAAGAAAGGGCGCTTCTCCGGAAAGAACAGATTGAACCGGTCCAGGTTGATTTGTTGAGCGTCTACCTCAACCTGCGCGAAGTCTGTATTATAGGTGAGGTCGAGCGTAACTGCCGGCGTGATAGAGTATTTCACGTCGATGCCTGCATCGGGGCTATATTTTGTTTCCGAATCGGGCAGCCTGTAATCGCGTGTGGCACGGCCCAGCACATAGGGCATCGCCTTAAGATTGCCCGGCGTACGCAGGTTCAGGCCAGTGAGCGTGCCTTCAAGGCTCAGGCGCTTCAGGTCGAATTGGATCGGCAGTGGCGCCCAGTAGACGATCTCGTTGGTCTTCCGGATGTTCCGCTGAAAGTTCATACCCCATGTCTTGTCTTTGCCGGCGGCGAACCGGAGTGTGCGCAGCGGGATCTCGAACTCAGCGCTCCAGCCGAAGTCGCCGGCTTTTGCCTTCACTTTCCAGGATGCGTCCCAGTTGAGATTGAATCCTCCGATCACACCACTTTGCTGGCGGTTCACGGACTGGTTTCCCTGACCTTCGTTGTCGACCTGTCCGTCGTACTCTATACCGATAGAGTTCGTCCCGAACATAAATCCGTTTTGTCCGTCGTGATAGGTGTCGAGTATGAACAGGAAGCTGTCGGTATTATCGAGGGGTGCATCGCGTCGCGCATCTGACACCACCAGGCGCTCTGGTTGGCTGTCGAAGCAAATAACGGCCAGGTATAATGTTGTGGCCGTATAGGCGATCCGGATCTCTGTTTTCTCGGATGCCGGAAAGCCTGCACGGGGCTTTGTCTGGATCAGCTCATCGATGGGAACGATTTGCTTCCACAGCTCTTCGCCCAGAACATCTCCATCGATTACGGGCGTGTCGGTGATCTGGGTGGCAGCGGCGGTTGGTCGCTGCCTTACATCGGGCATATTAACAACTTCCTGTGCACTCGCCAGGAAAAATGAACAAACAAATACGCAAAGCAACACGAGTTGCCTGAGGGGTGAGATAGGGAAGGGCAAGGGGTAAAGGTTTTAGGGCGACACAAACTAATGAATAGCTGTGCTATGCCAAACCATCATTGTGTGAGCGGTTCCTTTAGGTACTAATTCGGTTCGTCCGCCGACCCGCTGGGTGAGTGTTCCCCGATTCCCTGTGACTACAGTTTGTATGTGATTCCCACACTTCCTCCTGCTCCGGTCCCGCCACCAAACTCGAGATTAACTCCAAATCTTTCGTTGAAGAAATAGCGGGCGCCAATTTGGATGTCCGCACCGATACCGGAAGCCTCGCCACCGAAAGTTCCCTGGGAATTGTTATTCCATTTTACGTCGGACCAAACATAGTAGCCGAGGGTAACTCCGGCGTAAACATCCCATTCCGATGGCAGCTTAAGCAATCTGTTGAAATGGTAATTTCCATTAATGCCTATAACACTCAGGGTTTGGCTATACCTGTCGCCACCGAACCTGTGAGAGTAATTCCGAAACGAAAATCTTCCACCGATCGTGATATCTTCATGCACACCAAAGTCAGCACCTACGTATATCGGAACCCCCCATGTCGAGAAGCCGAGCCCTGCATTAAATTGCGCTTTTCCTTTTTCCAGCGATCCTTGCGCCATTGCGGATGTCAGGCAAAGTGTGAAGATGATGATGAGAATGTGTTTCATATGGATATTTTAGAATTGAATTATTAAAAAGTAGTACGTAGACGTCAAGCCGTCTCTGCGGCTCTGCTCACTCTGCGATAGACAAATTCATGGTAGATGTGTCGTCTGGCAAAACGGTCGGGTGTATCGGAGCTAACCAATTTGTTATAGACGTTTCTCGGAATGCCGAAATATTCGTAGCTGCTGCCATCGATAAAATCGATAGTGAGCGTTTGGCCTTTATATTGAAAATTTTCGATGCGGGAAACTGTGATTACTTCGGTATACTTTTCAAGTTGCTGTGCATGAGTTTCAGGGGCAACGCTCACCAGGATTTGATATGCCTCAATAACAGCTTTGCTCTTTTCTTCCGCCGCCAACTTCGCTGCTTCATCGTTGACGACCTTGTCAGGGTGGAATTCCTTCATGAAATTCCTATAAATAGTCTTTAATTCCTTCAATTCTGTGTCTTTTGTGACACCCAGCACCTTGCGTGACTCGATTATCTTTTTCATGCGGCCGCAAAGATAAGATTATGGAGGGAAAAAAGGGAGTTTCGTTTCCCAATACCTTATATTCCCTTTGAAGGTAGTCATGACCTCACTGATCCTTATGCTACTGAGAAATCCTTTACGATTCCTGATTGTGATTTTACTGACGGCGGCCTGTTCTCAGCCTGTCAAAAATGAAACGAGCTGGTGTGACCAGTTGCCACGAGCAGACAATGCTCAATTGGAAAAAACGCCATTCTCCGATTATTGGTTTGATGTTTATGAAGTTCAGGATAGCATTTTTGCGATCTATGAGCCTCATCAGGTGCAGGAAGTGATTTCTTATTTGATCATCGGCAAGGAGTACGCTCTTTTATTTGATACTGGAAATGGGATAGGGGATATAAAAAATGTCGTTGATCGGATCACGGGTCTGCCAATCAGGGTGCTCAATTCGCACTCACACTTTGATCATGTAGGAGGAAATGCAAGTTTCGATTTTATCTATGGGATGGATACGGAGTTTACAGCGACAAGGAAAAAGGGTTTGCCTCATGAACGCGTAGCTGACGAAGTCTCTCCGGCTGCGTTGTGCAAACCTTTGCCGGAGGGTGTAATTGCGGAGGACCACATCATCCGCCCTTATGAGATTGATGAGTATGTCGCTGAGGGATCTAAAATTGATTTGGGGAATAGAGTACTGGAGGTAATCAGTATTCCGGGGCACACACCCGATGCAATAGGCTTGTTGGATAAGGAAAATGGATTGTTGTGGACAGGAGATACTTTCTACAAAGGTGCGATCTGGCTGTTTGCCAAAGAAACGAACCTTGACGCCTACAAGAATTCTATCAGGAGATTGGCAGCCTTGTCTCCTTCACTAAAGCATTTGCTGCCTGCACATAACACACCCTTGGTTGACCCAAAGATATTGGTTGAGCTGGATGAAGCATTGGATGAAATTGATAGGGGAGCTGTAAAAGGCAAAGACTCAACGGATGGACGGGTGAACTACACGTTTGAGAATTTCACAATTTTGATGAACAAAAATTAAGAAGGATGAACAAACGATAATAAAAACAAGCATACTCGAGGTTTTTAAGGCGAATGGATTTAGTGATCCTGATCGTATGACGCAACGGGATTTTGATTATATCGGCGAGCAGCTAAAAAGCAAAAGACAGGGATCTTGATAAGCGGAACTACTGTGAAACGCCTCGCCTATGGGGGAGTTCGGCCGCATACCACAAATCGCTACGCTGAACGCCCTTGCCAACTACTTTGATTACAAAACATGGCAAGACTATAAAGCGAGCAAAATCAAGAACGCGCCGGAAAAAGAACCGGCAAATGAGTCAGCAGACAAGGTAAGGCCTAAGTTCAGGGGAATCTATCAAGCCATAGCCGGCGTCATCCTTTTTCTGACCGGTATTTATTTTTTTGGCGCAACAAACGAAACTGTTTAAAACGCACAAACGGCATCTTTTTCAATCGACACGATTTGTTACGGACACTAAATTCCTGGCCGGTCTTGGATATATCTCAAATGGCCTATGTGAAGTTGAGAATGCGCAATTAATGGGTTTGGATGGAGAAGTGATGTACCGAACTGAATTTAAATAGGTCGTGGTTGGAACTAAGCGAATAGTAATCGTTATTTCCTGTCCAGTTGCATAATATTATCATCAAGTCTAACGTCAATCATAAGAGAATTAGGATCAATACCTCCACGTTCAGGTTTCCGCGGCACTGTTATTATTATTGTCTGCTCACCAGACTGGATGCGGTGCATCTTAAGGTAGAGTGGCTCATTCAACTCTTTACCTTCTTCAAAAACGCCGACTTCCAGCCAGTCATTCATCGGTACTTCCGTTTCATTACCCGTACTATCAACTACAACCTTCTGAGCCTGCACTTTTAGCGTTACCAGCCAGTTGCCTCCATCAGTTTGCTCTCCCGAAAATTGCTTTGTCTTGAGACGCCAATAAGTGTTCTTCTCAAAGAGGTCGCGTAACAGGTAATTCAATGTGTCAGGGGTAACGTTTTGTATCTCGTGATAGAGATCAAGTGTAGTTGGAAGGGGTAGCTCTCCTGAATGGTGTTTTTGCAGGAGATTACGAAGGGCACCATTGACCTTTTCTTTACCGATGTATGTACTCAGCGCATACATTGCGAGTCCACCTTTCCGATAGTATAAAAAGGATTCGTTTGCCTGAAGTAAGGAATTTGTTGCAAGTGATCGTGGCATCTCGTAGAATGAATGGATAAACTTCAGGTATTGCTGCAAATGATGATCACCGCAGTTCTTTTCCAAAACCTGCATGCCGGCATATACGGCAAGACCCTCGATCAGAACACCAGCTCCTTCTACATATGCAGGATTTAATTGGGCACTGCCAAACCATTGGTGCGCGACCTCATGGGCCAAAATGTAATAGGGAAGGTCAAAGCCATTCCGGCTATCATCGGGATTCATAATTGAATACTGCTCTCCATAATTTATCATGCTAGCTTCTGCACTTGCTCCACCACCGTCACCAGGGCGCTCTACTACCGTGATATGCCCAAAGGGGTATGGACCAAACTGTCCGGTGTAATATTCCATCGAAGCTTTCACACTGCGGAGCATTCGGTCTACATTCATGTCATGCCCGGGATGATAGTAAATGCGGATCATCACATCATTCCACTTGCTTTTCAGTAAGGCATAATTCCCCGATAAGAAAGCGTACTCGCCCCGGAGAGGCGCATCGGTTTTATAATGAAAATACTTGCGGTCGCCTTCTGTCCACGTTCGAAGTAACGCACCTGGCGCAACAGCAACTTCATCCTTTGCAGTTCCGACAATGGCTTCGAAGGTATTATGATCTGTTGTTACTGCCTTTTTACGCGCCTCGGCATCATAGAGTGATGGTATCGCAGGACGCGCTGGAAGCTTGTATTGTTTTCTGGTAACGGCATCAGTGATTTCCATGTTGGTTTTGTAGCCAACGAACGGAAGCACATCGTAATTTGTAAAGTATGTTCCGTTCTTCATCACTAATTCGTCAGTGCCGTTATGGCGGAAACCATGTTCTTGATAGTTTACGACAAAGTTAATCTGCAATGAATCGCCTTGCTGTAGGGGGTGCTCTAATGCATAAATGTAACGACGGAGTTTTGTGTCGTTCACCACACATAAAGCTGGCCGATTGAAATTCACTTCGGTTGGCTCGATGCCGGAAATACTGCCTAGGTGAATTGTGTCTATTGCAACTGAATCTTTATTCACAAGTGTATACGCTGCACGGATCTCGAGCTGTCGTTGGCCCGGATAGATCTCTATTTTTAGCTTTGTGCCGGTGAGCTGGGGTTGAGGAGTGTTTCTGTACTTGCCATAGCGCAGTTCATATTCAGCTTTACGTTCGTTGATGTCGGCGCTGGTGAGGTATTCGTTTTGAAAGTTCGTATTGTAGAAAATGAAGCTTCCCAGGGTAACCAAAAGTCCTGAGCCTATTATCGCAACCCAGAATGTTGAAATTGTGAAACGGTGCCGTACTAGCTGAAGGCGGTGTCGGAAATTTTGTTCCCTGCCTCGCGCCCAGAACAATCTCGCCACTACTGCAAGAATCAAGGCCCATGCGATCCAATATAGTTTGAACAACAGCCACGGCAAGATTGTAGGTCCGAAGCCGCGCATATCGGTGTACCACCAATCAGGGCCTGATCCAAAAATAAGCATACGGTGCTCGACTTTGAATGCCGAAGGAAAGGCAAGGAAGATGAACACTAAGAGTATCACCAGGTAACCTGTTTTTTTGTGGTTCACTACAACGTGTATCACAAGGGCAAGCAGAGCAAAGAGCAGGTATTCTACGAACTGAAGTCCAAAGAGGGCCTTCAAGTACAGTCCTGTCTCAAAGTTGCTATAGTCCAGGAGTAACTGCATTACGATACCTCCGGTCATGAGCAATGCCATCCATATCATGATGACGACACCTAATCCAAGAAATTTACCTGTGAAGAGTACCCATTCCGATACAGGTGTTGCATCAGTAATATCACTAATTCGTGCATCCCTTTCACTCCACACGAGCTGTCCGGCGAAGTACATAATGAGTAGCGGAATTACAACCCATGGACTGGCGATGTTGGCGACAGGAGCAGCGAGGTAATCTAAAACCTGCTGTGTAGTTGGCAGCAGCGGAATCCCGAACTGAGTAATGATTTGGTAGCCGAACCCAGCTGAGATCAATGCCATAGCACCGACTAGCGTAAGCCCTACCGGGTTCCTGGATATTTTTGCAAGCGATGCCCGCGCAATTTTGAGCGTCTGATGTAAATGGGTTGCAAAGCGGAAGCTTCGTTGGACGTGGGGAACAGTGATTGCTATCGGCCTTGCTATTGCAATTTCACCCGGCGTTTTGGCCTCGGCTTTTGGCTGACTTTTAAAGCGACTCCACCGGCTTTTCGTTGCAGCATGAGCAAAACTGAAGCGCAAGTAGGTGATGAACAATGCTCCTGCAGCAATACTAAGCCACAGCACCCGATTCCAAAGAAACATTCCTTCCAGTGTAATGAGCCGCGTATTTTTCTCCGTTGGCGTCCATGTTCCAAGTTCGCTGCTGATAATACCAGCGACGCCTACGGGATCGAGTAATTTCACCAGGTCCCGGCTGCCAAAGAGCTGAGCCGATGCTACCGCGATGATCTGAAATATGGCTAACAGCAGGCTGGCCAGATAACTTGTCGTTACCTGGCGACTCAGCGCTGCAAAACTGAATTGCAGCGATGTTGCAACGAAAGCATTCGGTAATGCGATCAAAAAGTAGACACTGAGATAAGCCGATGCTCTGAAGGGTAATAATGCATCCTCATCCAACCCGAGGTGGAAGGAGAGGAGTATACCTAATGGCAGAGAAAGTATAAGCAATGCATTCACAGCAAAGGCTGCAAGAAAGCGTGCACCCAGGTAGTCGAGCTTTGTGATTGGCGTTGTGTATGTGAGAGGATGCATGCGTCTCTGCACATCACGTGATGCAGCTTGTCCTGCGATCGCCGCGCCCATGAAAAGCCAGATAAAAACACCAATAACAGAAACACTCGTGATGTGGAATGTATTGTTAGGGTATACTCCGTCACCAGTTGAGATGATCACGTTCATGAAAACCGGGAATGCGAGAAGAACTGCTAAATAGATCCAGGTAGAAATGCTCCGTACCTGATGGCCGAACTCAAAGCGAAAGATCTTCCGGAATTTCATAGTGCGGTCTCCGGTTTAGAGTTTCCATCCCGACAGCTATCGGGATGTCCTGCCATCGTGGTGAAGTAGACATCTTCGAGATCGGGTGCTACCAGTTCAAAGCCGTTGCCGGGATTTTGTTCGCTGTAGATATGTACAACGGTTCGTCCGCTGAGCAATTTGGTAGAGATAATTTTATGCTGACGCTGCAACTCCGCCAACTTACTTTTCTCAACGATGCGTCTCCAGATCTTTCCCTGCAGGTCATCTACTGCCTTTAAAGGCTCAGCTTCCTGCAGGATCTGCCCTTTGTTGATGATCGCCATTCGTGTGCACAACTCGCTCACATCTTCGACAATGTGGGTGGAAAGCAGCACCACGCTATTCTCACCGAGCTCGCTCAATAGATTGAGAAAACGCACACGCTCCGCGGGGTCGAGTCCTGCAGTTGGCTCGTCCACTATCATAAGTTTTGGATTTCCCAACAGTGCCACTGCGACGCCAAAACGTTGTTTCATACCACCCGAGAAGCCGCCAAGTTTCTGTCTGCGCTTATCCCAGAGATTGGTTTGTTTCAGTAGTGCCTCAACGACTTCACTTCTCGAAGCGCGGTTGGTGATGCCTTTCAGAACAGCGAAGTAATCGAGCAGATCTTCGGCTTTCGCGCTGGGGTAGAGGCCAAACTCCTGTGGCAAATAACCCAGCGTCTGGCGAACCGCGTCTTTCTGCTTCAACACGTCAATTCCTCCAAGGTGAACACTTCCTTTATCAGGCTCTTGCAACGTAGCTAATATTCGCATGAGCGTAGACTTACCTGCGCCATTGGGGCCAAGAAGACCGTACATTCCCAGTGGAATATCCAGCGAAATATTGTTTAGTGCCTGCACCCCGTTCGCATAGGTTTTACAGACATTGCGGATGGAGAGACTGAAGGGGTGGTTTTCCATTACTGTTGTTTTACTACGTTGATCTTTACCATGAAGAGGCGCAGCACCTTTGCAGATCTGACCGCTTGTTTTCAGAACAAAAGAAACTGTATTGGAAGGGCAAAACACAAAGCGATATACGGTGGCGGCAAGTTGATCGACCAGTGGCGGCTTTGCTTCCGCGAAAGCAACTGGCAGTCTAAAGGCTCCATTTCGCAGATTAAGACAAGGCAACGGGATAGTAGTCGATATGAGAAGGGCACGAAATAATATCTTTGTTTCATGAATCGAATTAAAAGGGTATTTCGTCTGATTCACATCGTTCTCTGGATTCTGTTCGGTCTGCTGGTGACTTTGCAATTGTGGACTGACGGCCATCCTTACTGGCTTACCTTAACAGTGGGATTCATCCTGACATGTTTATATGTCTTTTACAGTCATTTCTACCTCTTGACCCAGTACCTGGGTAAAAAGAAGATGCGTGCTTATTTTCTCAGGCTGGCAGGTATCCTGTTGACCGGCCCTCTTCCGCTTTTTCTTATCTATCATAAAAATCTTGAGACATCGGACCTTTTCTTTGAGACCTATAGCATGAATTTGGTCTCTACTGTTCCTATTTTTCTTTTTCTCAGCTGGCTTGCCCGGATCACAGAGACCTTGGTGCTTAATACGATCAGGAAAGAGCAGCTGGAGAAACAGGCAGTTGAGGCGGAGTTGTTTTACTTGAAATCTCAGATTAACCCGCACTTTTTGTTCAATACGCTTAATAACATTCACACACTGGTATACAAACAAGCTGCTACTGCTCCGGAAGCTGTTCTTCGTTTGTCATCCTTAATGCGATACATGATCTATGAATCCAATGGTAACACGGTGCCGCTTTCAAGGGAGATAACCTATCTACAGGACTATATCGGTTTGCAGCAGCTCAGGTACAAAAACGCGCCGGTTGTGGATCTGGAAATAGTGGGGGACACCGATCTGTGCTTCATTGCTCCGCTGTTGTTTATACACTTTCTTGAAAACGCTTACAAACATAGTCCTGCTCGCCTGGAACCGGGTGATATACGGATGAAGGTGGAGGTAAACGACAATACGCTTGTCTTCAGTATTCGAAATCCGGTGGTAACGAAGCAGGCAAATTTCCAGAACGAACATGGCGGGATTGGTTTGCCAAATATCAGGAAAAGGCTGGCTTTGTTATATCCGGCACAGCATACCCTGGAGATTAACAGCTCGCCCAACATATTTACGGTTACTTTAACGATTCACGATTTTCATTTACAGGGTCATGAAAGAAAAATTGACATGCTATATAATTGATGATGAACATTTGGCGCAGGAAATACTGGTAGAATATATTGCGAAAGTTTCTTTCCTTGAGCTTAAAGGCACCTTTATAAGTCCGCTTGAAGCTGCCGCGCAGATAGATGAAGACAAGCCCGACCTGCTTTTCCTGGATATTAACATGCCTGACCTGGACGGACTCAGCTTTATCCCGATGCTGAATCCTAAGCCCATGATCATCTTGACTACTGCTTACGATCAGTATGCCTTGAAGGCTTTTGAACTCGAAGTCAAGGATTACCTGGTAAAGCCTTTTGCTTTTGAAAGATTCTATAAAGCAGTACTTCGCCTGTATCAGGAACAAAGTAACCGGCCACTCCCGGAAAAGATAGAAGGTAGGGCAGAGTCGATGAGTGAACACGAATACATCTTTCTAAAGGTCGGCCATCGTATACAGAAAGTTGCAACCAGCGATATTCTTTTTGTAGAAGGCATGAAAGACTATCTTAGAATCCACACCGCCAAAGAAAAGATAATGACACTGCTGAGCTTTGCTAAACTGGAAGAATTATTATCAGCAACGGACTTTGCCCGTGTACACAGGTCTTTTATGGTGGCTATCGATAAGATAGATCACATCGAAAAGAACAGGATCAAAATTGGACAACATATTATTCCTATAAGTGATACCTATAATGAGAGCTTTTTTAAAAAATTGAGAGGATTTACGTAAACCCACCCGAAGGGATTTTAAGCAAACAAGACCATTCCCTAATTCCCAATTCTTAACTTTTACATTTCGTTAACATCTTTTTACATGTCCTTAACTAAAGCCCGTTACAAAGCTTGTAGATTTGTTGAGCTCATAGGTAACATTGTTTCATCAAACTGATTACAGTCATGAAAATCTACAGCCTTGCTTTTTTTCTTCTTTTTCAATTTCCATTTGTCTGCGATGAGGCGCTGGAATTTGTAACGTCATCTCCTGTCGCAGATAGTCAGCAAAAACTAAATGGAAATAAGCCGGGTGTTGCAAACATCGTTTTTAAATCTACTGATGGCGGACTAACATGGAAGGATATTAGCGAAGGGCTGCCCGACATTGTGGGGTACCAAGACAATGGTATTCACTTAGATGATTTTTTTGCAGACGATAGGGGGCTTTATCTATCTGCTGGAAATTGGATATATCACAATAAGCCAAATTCAACAGCTTCTTTTTGGAGCAAAGAGATCTTGCCTGACGACCATAGGAGCATTGCACCCGCAGGTAAGACAGGGATATTTGCATGCAATTACGTGAGAAACGAATTTTTGCGAAATACAACTGGAACCAGTACATGGACATCCATATCCGAGAATTTTAAAGCGACGAGACCACAAATCTTTTTTGAAACTGCCGGAGGCACCGTTTTCGTCGGTACCGACAGGCGTCTTTTTAGATCCATTGACAGTGGTACGAGTTGGAAACAGGTTAGTCCTGTGGGCTGGGTGTTGAAATTGGTAGAGGCAAACGGCGTACTCATGGCGGCCAGTACAAAGGGTATAATACGTTCCACCGATGATGGTCAAAACTGGGAGTTGGTGACTAGCGAGGACGGTGTTGGAATCGCTATAGAAAAAGGTGGATTCGCCGCTATCGCTACAGGTAGAGGCGTACGGACATCATACGACGGTGGAAAAACCTGGAACCCCGTTGCCGGCCTTCCGGGGATCGCCCGCATTTCCTCAATTGTTCAGGCCGGTGAATACTTGTTGTATAGTCAACCGACAGGGATTTACAGATCATCAGACAAGGGAAAGACATGGAGACTGTTATTTCCTTCTGTAGACAGCAAGGTCTTCAAGTTATGTATTTCAGGCAACGTGATTTACGCGATACCCAGATCTGCCGGATGTTGAAAAAATTCAGTTTAACTAAAAGACGATTCACCGCCGTTGGTGTTAGTTTTATTCACCGCCAAAAGCTGACACGACTTTCATCGAGCTCACGGACACGTCGCACGATATGCGACCAGAGGTTTGCTTAGGAATATAACCGCTTAATCAAACGGTTTCAGGGAGATTCTCTGAAAATAGGTTAGCTGGCTTCTTCGATCTTTACTTTGATCTTTTTCAACTTCTCATTTTTAATACCCATCAACGTCTGCTTCAAAGCCGTACGTTGGATGCCAGCATAAGAAGCGTGGTCAAGTGTGGTAATCAATCCGATTTGATCGGGAGTCAGACCACCTTTCTTCATGAGTAGTCCTGCGATATCGCCCTTGCTGACTTTGTCTTTCTTGCCAGCGCTGATATAGATGCAGACAAATTCCGGCGGTGCGGGCAGCACGAGTTTCGGGTTTAGTTTAACCTCGGTGATATCGTCGTCTATGTACGGCGGAAGCACTTCATCATCGGCAAGAACAAAATACGCCTGTCCTTCGGCGTGCATGCGTGCGGTGCGGCCGTTGCGATGAATGAATGCGTCGCGTTGCTGGGGAAATTGATAATGGACAATGTGTTTTATCTCCGGGATATCGAGACCGCGACTGGCGAGGTCCGTGGCGATGAGAACATTGCATGCGCCCGATCGAAACTTGATAAGGTTTTTCTCGCGATCGATCTGCTCCAGAGCGCCATGCAGGATGCCATGCGCAAAATTATGACTGGTGAATAGGGCACTGATACGATCCACAGCTTCACGATGGTTGCAAAACACAAGGCACAATTCCTGATTGAATCCTGCCACAAGACGCATGAGCGATTCCACTTTGTCGGTGCTTGGTGTGTGAACGCTCTTGAGTTTCAGCCGCGTTGGCACGGTATCGTTGAGATAGCTGATACGTTCCAACCGTGAAAAGGGAAGAAAGGACGGTAGAGCATCCATCGACGTGGCTGACGTGAGCAAATGATTTTGTTTGCCTGTGAGCGATTTGAAAACGACAGCGAGCTGAGGTTCGAAACCCATTTGCAAAGTCTTGTCGAATTCGTCGAGCACCACCAGGCGGATAGTGCGGGTGTCAAAGGTCTTTCGAGTAATGTGATCGGCAAGGCGTCCTGGGGTTCCGATGATAACGGCTGGCGATGTGCTGAGACTACTCTCCTCGATCTTCATAGCATGTCCACCATAGAAGCAACACACTTTATAATTTGTCTTAAGACTTCGAAAAACCTGCTCGATTTGAAGTGCCAATTCCCGTGAAGGCACTATAATGAGTGCCTGAACCTCGTCCTTTCCGGGCCTCATACCTTGTACAACAGGCAGCAGGAAAGCGAGTGTTTTACCCGTGCCAGTGGGAGCGATCAACATCAAGTTCGGATTGGTTGCCGCCTTCGCGATCGTCTCCAGCTGCATGGGATTGAGGGTTTCGATGCCTATATTCTTCAAATAATCAGCTTGAGTGGCATTACTGGTGGTTTGCATCTGACAAAGGTACAGTAATCTGACGGCGTCACTCTCAATGCGTAAGCAGAGATGAGATGCCCGGCTGTGGGATTGTGATGATTTGATTGCTCCCCGACATTGCTCGTAATCTCGTGATCACGAGGAATTCAGTTGTGCCTAAACCTAGTCCACCGAGATTTCTTTGTATCGTGTGTAACTATCGTATAATCAGAGTTGGCAATGTTACTTCCCGATACAAAACTTCCCGAAAATATTCGCCAGCAAATCATCACTCGTGATCTCTCCCGTTATCTCGCCCAAATAATGTAGCGACTGCCGTATATCCATCGCCAGAAAATCCCCCGTTATCCCACCTTCAATCCCTCCAATCACTCGTAGTAGCGCAGCCCTCGTCTGCACAAGATTCTGATAGTGACGAAGGTTCGTCACCAGCACATCTCCCTGTTTCACATCCTTCATCCCAAACCTTAACGTTATCTTCTCCCGAAGACCATCGATATTCGTCTTCTTCAACGCCGATATCGGCAGGATCGAATTGCCGAACATTTTCAATTGATCAGCACCTACGTCATCCGTCTTGTTTGCCACGAGGAAATAGGGGATGGACATCTCTTTCAACGTCAGCTCTTCCTGTGCCAGTTCTTCAGCCGTCGTGCTTCGAACATCGAACAGATATAATATCAGTGCTGCCTTCTGCATCTGTTCACGGGTACGCTGAACGCCCATGGACTCTATGACATCTTTCGTCTCGCGAAGTCCTGCTGTGTCGATGAACCGGTAGGAGACGCCTTCCCATTCCACTTCATCTTCGATAAAGTCCCGCGTGGTCCCGGGTATTTCGGATACGATCGCCTTCTCCTCGTTGAGGAGTGTGTTCAGCAAGGTCGACTTCCCCGCGTTGGGCTTGCCGGCAATAACGATCGGCACGCCGTTCTTGATCACGTTGCCCTGGTCGAACGAACGGATCAGGTTATCCAGCAGACTGAGCAGATTGTTGATCAGCGTTTTCAGATCGTCGCGCTTCGCAAACTCCACATCTTCTTCTCCGAAGTCCAGCTCGAGTTCGATCATCGAGGCAAAATGGATCAGCTCCTCACGAAGTATTTTGATCTCCTTCGAAAATCCTCCCCGCATCTGGTTAAGCGCTGCCTGCCGGCCGTTGTCCGTTTCGGCCTGGATGAGATCCGCCACCGCTTCTGCCTGCGCGAGGTCGAACCGGCCATTCAGGAATGCACGCTTCGTGAACTCACCCGGTGTCGCAAGACGCGCTCCCTTCGCGAGCAACAGCTTGATGATTTCCTTCACGATCACAGGCGACCCATGACACGACAGCTCGATGCTGTCTTCTTTGGTGAACGATCGCGGAGCCCGGAAGATCGACACGAGCACTTCATCGATCGTCCTGTCACCATCGGCAATGTTTCCGAAATGGATCGTGTGGGTGGGTTGTGCTTCGAGGTCTTTGCCTTTGAAGACAGAATTTACAATTGAAAACGACTGACTACCCGACAAGCGAATGACCGCCAGCGCGCCAATTCCCTGCGCAGTCGCAAGAGCTACAATGGTGTCGCCGTGAGAAGAATGCATGGGCGGAAAGATAGTGAGGAAAATTATGCGATATTGATATCAACTTCCCTAATTGTACTTTGTCAGCAACGCAAAATGATATTGCGATCCCTCATATTTCTTTTCCTGATAACCACCGTCACCTTTGGTCAGACCTCATTTCGAGTGTTCGGAAGAGTTACCGACAACCTAACCGGCGAGCCCCTGCCTTACGCGACAGTCAGTGTGGCCGGAAAAGCAATCGGCACGGTCACAAACAGCGACGGCTCCTTCGACCTCCGGATCGAGAGCGTCCCGGAAAGCGATACTCTTCTGATCTCGATGATCGGCCAGGAACAGTTCATGCATTCATCCACCGAGAACGTGTCGCCTAAAAAACGAAAGAAGAATTAAAAAGCCTACTGTCCAAGGACTTGCGCGTCTACGAAGAAAACCCCGTGAGCATTCACACTATATTCCTGTGTCACAGCCTCATCCGACGTCACTGTGATGCGAAGCGAATATTTTTCCTTTTTGAAATATTCCTTCAGCTCCACGCCGGTCACGTCGAGACTGAGTGTGCTCCCGACATTGGCAGGCACCTGGTCCTTGTAAGCTACCCGCACTTCAGGTAATCCTTCGGCCGCGGCATAGATGTCGACCGACTTGAGAAAACTTAAGGTTCCGTTTTCCGGAGTTTGAACAGTAAGCGTAAGCTCTTTGAGGTTGATCCGTTCCACGAGGTCAGCCCGTGTTTTATTGTCGCTGAATGCCACGTCGGAAGTGGTCTTTATATCAGGCGTTATGATGCTTATCGGTATCGACGTAATCGAGGTGGCAGGCACCTTTATCACGTAGTCCGTGTTGAAATTGAACTGCGTAAGCCGGTCGACAAAATTATCGTCCTTCTTGCACTGTATCAAAAAAAGCAAACATATTAAGACAGATGATATGCGTGTTATTGTCATGCATCGGCATGTACAATGATCCTGCCACCCCGGAAGCCGGTTTAAGCCTATTTCTCCCTCACAATCAGCAGTGGGATATTCACCCTGTGCCTCACATCGTCCAGTGTAGTCCCCAATACCAGGTCTTTAAAGAATTGGTGGCCATGAGCGCCCATCACGAGCAGGTCGGCGTCGAACGCCTTCACCATCTCGGGGATACGCTTCTTCGGCACTCCATAGCCGACCTGCGCGATCACATCGAAACCCTTTTCAACGATCTGCTGCCGATAGTCATTCAAGGCAGCTGCATCCTCGTTCGATTCCATATCGGCGATCTCATTTTCATATACCATCGCACCCGCCGACTCCACCACGTGGATCAGGCAGTAATGCGCATCCTTTCCACCCTGCGACAGCGCACTCCGGATCGCCAGTGAGTCGATCTTGCTGAAATCGATACAGATGGCAATGCGGTTGTAAACCGGTTGATCGATATTCTCGAGGACTCTCGCCGTTCCGTGAGGTATCACAGCTCGCTCGCCTCTTCGTTTGTCGATCACAGGCTTAAAGGTGATGTACAACAACAATCCGAACACCATCACGCAGACGGGCATGACCGTTACCCACACGAGCCACGCATAGTCACCGGCACTATCGAGCCAGCCAGTAATCTCCTGGATAACAAGCTTCACATTGAGCGACACAATGATGACCGCGATCGCCCATGCGGATATTCTTATCCACGGCGCAATTGCAAATTGACCCATGGTCTTTTTGTCGCTCGTGAAATGGATCAGGGGTATGATCGCAAACCCGAGCTGAAGACTCAACACCACCTGGCTCAGCACCAGCAGTGCGCCGGTCTCACTTTCACCATAGATCAGTATCACGATGTATGCGGGTGTGATCGCGATCAGTCGCGTGATCAATCTCCGGAGCCATGGAGCAATACGAAGGTTGAGGTATCCTTCCATGACGATCTGGCCCGCTAACGTGCCCGTGATCGTCGAGCTTTGTCCTGCCGCCACCAGCGCCACGCCAAAAAGGATCGGCGCAAGATCGGTACCCAGCAGGGGAGAGAGCAGCTTGTGCGCATCCTGAATGTCTGCCACTTCGTAATAGCCCGCCTTGAAGAAGGTCGAGGCGGCCAGGATGAGTATCGCAGCATTCACGAACAGGGCTGCGTTGAGTGCAATCGCCGAATCGAGAAAGTTGTACTTGATCGAAGCCCAGATACCCTTGTCGGTTCTTTCAATACGACGCGTTTGCACTAAGGAGGAGTGGAGATAAAGGTTGTGTGGCATGACGGTAGCCCCAATGATACCGATAGCTATATACAACGCCTCGTCGCCGGGGATGTAAGGCACGAAACCCTTTACGAGCTCGGAAGCGTCCGGTTTGGCCAATATCATTTCAACAAAGAAGGCCCCGCCGATAATAGCCACCAATGCAATGATGAACGCCTCGATCTTCCGCATGCCGTAGTTCTGAAGCACCAGCAGCAACAAGGTGTCGAGCACCGTGAGCGACACACCCCAGATGAGCGGCAGACCGAACAACAACTGAAGACCGATCGCCATACCCAGCACTTCCGCCAGGTCGCAGGCCGCGATGGCGATTTCGGCCATTATCCACAACGCAAAGTTCACCACAGGATGGTAGGTGGTCCGTGAAGCCTGCGCCAGATCGAGCTGCCGCACCACACCAAGTCGCGCGCTGAGGCTCTGCAACAGCAACGCCATCAGGTTCGACATCAGCAACACCCACAGCAGCGCATAACCGAACTTACTGCCTCCCGCGATGTCCGTCGCCCAGTTGCCAGGATCCATGTACCCTACACTAACAAGATATGCAGGCCCAAGGAAGGCAAACACCTTCTTCCACCCGGTCCGGTTCCGCACGTCGATCGACGCATGTACCTCGCTAAGTGACCGCCTTGAACCTGTATTCTCTCGATTAATCATAATGAACCTCTAAACTCTGCACCCAACTTTTAACTATTAACTTTTAGTTATTAACTCCAATCAGGATATTTTCCGAAGCCTCCTTCGACAACGAAGTCTTCCGCTTCCCATCAACCACGACTTCCAACGATCCGTCGAATGCTTCCTTCTCCTGTACCTCCAGCACACTGCCGATGTGGATGCCCACTTTGTCCAGGTACTGAAGGAACGACGAGGAGCTGTCGGTCACAGAGCACACCTTTCCCTGGTTGCCCTTTTCGATGTTCGACAACGGCTGCTTCTTCACTTCCTTCACCTTCCCGTTCTTGTCCGGTATAGGATGTCCATGAGGATCGTAGGAGGGATGCCCAAGGAACACTTCAAGTTTTTCGATTAATAGGGGAGACTGGATATGCTCGAGCTGCTCGGCCACTTCATGCACCTCACCCCATGCAAATCCCAGTTTATTCACCAGGAAGGTCTCCCACAAACGATGCTTACGGATCACGTTCAGCGCATCCGTTTTCCCCTGCCGGGTGATGGCCACGCCGTGATACTTCTCGTACTCGATAAGTCCCTTCGACGAGAGTTTCTTGATCATGTCGGTTACACTGGCCGCGCGGGTCTGCATGGCCTCGGCTATCTCGCTGGTCGAAACACCTTTCGTTCCATCGTGCGAGAGATGATAAATAGCCTTCAGGTAGTTTTCTTCTGTTAGACTAAGCATAGTATTCGATACGTAAAAGTAATAATTTAGATTAGTCTAAAAATTAAAACGCGCAAATTTTTTAAGAATCACCCACCTTCCCCGCGCGCGTCTCCGATGCGTGCGTAAAACCTACCGCCTGCAGTAAAACCTACAGCCCTCCAATCACCTCAATCAGCTTCTTTTCCTCCGATTTCCATAAAAACCCGTCAATCGCAGCCGCATGCAACGTCCGATCGGCCATCTCTATGAGCAGTCCGTCGACATCAGGTTTTTTGAAATCCACCACGATCGCCCCCGATACCTGGGCCGCTAATGCCACCCACGCAGGATTGTCCTGTAGCAGGATCGGGAGCCCCGCAGAGAGATATTCAAACAGCTTTGTCGGGATCCGGTCTGACGTATGGGGCGACGGCGGATACGATATGATCCCAAAATGCGCTCTGGAGATGAGGTCCATGATCTGCTCGTGACCTACCTGCATCCTGCCTGCCGTCAGGTGGATGTACTTCTTGCCGGCACACCGGCCGATGATCTCCGCCAGCACTTCCGGCACCGCGCAAAACCCGATGATGTGGAGCTCCAGGTCGGCCCGTTTTTCATATAGCCGATCGGCCAGATCGATCGCCTGGTATACCCCCGTGCTCTCGCCCAGCGTGCCGGTAAAGGCCAGCAGCAGCTTGCCCTGTTCCGGGCGCCGCCGGAAGGCGGAGGGAATAACAGCTTTGTTCTCGATGACCACAGCCTTCGAAGGCACAAATGAAAGCTCGGTGCAGTAACATTTTTCAGCAAGAATTACCCGGTGGAAGAAGGGCGTAAAGAGCAGTTCTTTCAGCCGTACCCATACAGCCAGGGGGATCCGTGCCCCTGCAGGGAATGCACGGGTCCAGCGGATGTTACGGTAGTAATTTTCCTGTATATCATAGACGATTTTGACGCCAAAGAAAATTCTGTTTAGAACGCTAATGAACAGTAACTCATGGGTATTAACTATCAATACTTCAGGTTTTACTTTAGACAGTATTTTTAACACTTTGAAAGCCACCAGCAGCCGCTTCCAGTGCAGCCGATGGAACGGCGTGAGCTCTATAAATCGGATGTTTGGGGGCGTAACCGGCGTGGTGGCCGGCATTCCAATCAGGTACACTTCGTAGCCTGCCCTGGCCAGCGTCAAGCCCATCTTCTCAAATGCCCGTACATCGTCGGCGGGTTTGAGGACTGAAGCTATGACGATCTTGGTTTTTTTCACTTTTTTTGCCCTCCCGCGGAAGGGAGAGATCCCGTGAAGGCCGCTACAAATGAATTTAAAAATATGGAATTGAAACCACTCATTGAGTCCGCCTGGGAAAACCGCGAACTGCTCAAATCAGCCGACACTCAAAAGGCCATCCGCGAGGTCATAGACCAGCTCGACCGTGGTGTGCTCCGCGTGGCTGAGCCGGAGGCCGGCGGGTGGAAGGTGAACGAATGGGTGAAGAAGGCGGTCATCCTCTATTTCCCGATCCAGCAGATGCAGACCATCGAAGTCGGCCCGTTCGAGTTCCATGATAAGATGGCCCTCAAGAAGAACTACAGCAAGCTCGGCGTACGCGTTGTCCCTCACGCCATTGCGCGTTACGGAGCGTACATCAGCAAGGGCGTTATACTCATGCCTTCGTATGTGAATATCGGAGGATATGTGGATGAAGGAACGATGGTCGACACGTGGGCTACTGTCGGCAGTTGCGCGCAGATCGGAAGGAATGTTCACCTGAGCGGAGGAGTAGGTATCGGCGGGGTCCTCGAACCTATTCAGGCTGCACCGGTGATCATCGAGGACAACGTATTTGTCGGCTCCCGGTGCATTGTCGTGGAAGGCGTGAGGGTATGCAAAGAGGCCGTCCTGGGGGCGAATGTGGTCCTTACTGCCAGCTCACGCATCATCGACGTCACAGGCAGCGAGCCCAAGGAATACAAGGGCTTCGTGCCCGAGCGTTCGGTCGTCATACCCGGTACGGTACCGAAAATGTTTGCGGCAGGGGAATTCAACGTGCCATGTGCGCTCATTATCGGCACCCGGAAGGAGAGCACGGATAAAAAAACGTCCCTCAACGACGCGTTAAGAGAGAATAATGTCTCGGCGTAGCAGTTGGCTGCACCCTGTACGCTGTATCTGTACTCTGAACATTGTACCCTAAGCCCTGGCACAGGCTTTGTCAATACGCTCCAGAGGGTTTATTTTTGATAAATGAAGGGATTTCTCCTGGTTTTTGCGGCGAGTGTGATCATTGCGGTTGCCTGTGGTTTCATCACAACAACGCAAACCACGCTGCCTTACATGGTGGAGAAGCCCACCAGCTTCGGTAGAGGCGAGGAGCTCGAGTACAAAGTCAACTTCGGATTCTTCACCGTCGGAAAAGCCATCACGCGGATCGACAGGCGCGTGCACAATATAAACTCTCAGGCTTGTTACAAGATCGACGCGATCGGCGAGACCAGCGACTGGATCTCCTGGGTCACGGATGTGAACGATATGTGGGGCGCCTATATCGATACCACAACATTATCTACCCAGGTTGCCTACCGTAAGATCCGTGAAGGACGCTACAAGAAAGATGAGCTCGCCGACTTCGACCACGATACACACAAGGTTGTCATAAAAGTAATGAACCAGGAGACGGGCGTCTACGAAGAAAAGAACCGCTACGACATTCCCCACAACGCCAAAGACCTCGTCGGCGGATTCATGCTGCTCCGCCAGATCGATTTCACCAAGCTTCACAAGGGCGATACGGTAACGATCTCAGGTTTCTTCGAAGACACTTCCTATTTCCTTAAGGTGATCTACAAAGGCAAGGAAAACGTTCACACCAAAATCGGAAAGATCCCATGCAACGTCATGATCCCGATCATGCCCGACAACAAACTGTTTGATGGCGAGAATTCAATCACCTGCTGGTTCTCCGACGACGAGAACAAGATCCCGGTGAAGATCCAGGCGAAGATGTTTATCGGACATACCGGTTTGGAGCTCGTTTCTTTCAGGGGGCTCCGCAACCAAATAAAAATAGTTCAGTAGCTTTAAAACTTCGGCATTCGTTATTCAGTGTTGGGTGTTCGGTATTCCAAACATCGAACACCAACACTGAACACCAAAGTGGAATCTCAGTTTCCCTTCCTAAGTAGATCCCGAATCTCACTCAGCAACACAACTTCCGGCGTGGGCGGGGGAGGCGGCACAGGCTTAGCTTCTTCTTTCTTTTTCTCGTGGTGAACTAACTTCACAATAAAGAAGAGCACGATCGCTACGATCAAAAAATTGATCGTAGCCGACAAGAAGGTCCCGATCTTCACCGCTCCGAATATTGTAAGGTCTGCAAGCTTGCTCAGGTGGGCGGCTTCCAACGCCGGTTTTAATATCAGCGGCGTGATAATATCGTCTGTAAGAGAGCTCACGATCTTTCCGAATGCAGCTCCGATGATCACGCCCACGGCGAGATCTATAACGTTTCCCTTCAGGGCGAATTTTCTGAAATCGTCGAATATCATAAATGAAAATGTTTGGTCTCTGAAATTACTTCTTAAACCTGTCAGCAACAACCAGGCCTTTGCTGCCGGGCAAGTATTTATAGAAACCAACTCCCGATTTCACACCCTTGCTGCCGGCCTGAACCATGTTTACCAGCAGTGGGCACGGGGCATACTTCGGGTTGCCGAAGCCATCCTGCATCACGCGGAGTATCGAAAGACATACGTCGAGTCCGATGAAGTCGGCCAGTTGCAGCGGCCCCATCGGGTGGGCCATACCGAGCTTCATCACCGTGTCGATCTCCTCCACGCCCGCAACGCCTTCGTATAGCGAATAGACTGCCTCGTTGATCATCGGCATCAGTATCCGGTTGGCGATAAACCCGGGATAATCATTCACTTCCACGGGCACCTTTCCCAATGCCTTCGAAAGCTCCAGCACGTTCTTCGTGGTCTCGTCCGATGTCTGGTACCCGCGGATCACCTCCACCAGCTTCATAAGGGGTACGGGGTTCATAAAGTGCATCCCGATCACCATCGTGGGCCGCGAAGTGACGGCAGCGATCTTCGTGATGGAGATCGAGGAGGTATTGGTCGCCAGTATCGCCCCTTTCGGGGAATGCGTATCCAGCTCTGTGAAGATCTTCAGCTTCAGCTCGATGTTTTCCGTGGCGGCTTCTACGACGAGGTCGGCCTTCGCCACACCTTCCTTTATGTTCGATGACGGCGTGAGCTTCCTGAGTGCGTTGGTCTTCGTTGCTTCGTCGATTGTCCCTTTCTCCACCTGCCGTGTCAGGTTCTTTTCGATGGTCGCCATTCCCTTCTTCAGCGCTTCTTCCGATACGTCGATCAATGTGACGTTGAAACCATTCTGTGCAAACACATGCGCGATGCCATTGCCCATCGTACCCGAACCGATTACCGAAATATTATTCATTTCACTCTATGGTTGCTTCTTTAGATATACCGACCGCATTGAACCGGATGATCAACTGCATAAAGGTCGTGTCGCCCAGCTTGCAATCGGGTGACGGAGTAAGGAAGAAATGATAATACTTTTCATTCCGTTCCGAGAGCACATTCATATCGGGCTTGCCCAGCAGCTTCACCACGTTCATCTCGGAAAGCCCCTTCAGCTTGTCGCGTTGATCACGGAGACTTTGTTCGAACGCCGGCCTCTTTCGTAAGCAGCCTTTATGGTCTTCCTTCCAGACGTCAAGGTCGATGCCGTCGAGTTGGGGCAATGGATTGGAACAGCCGGCCACGAGCACAACGAAGACACTAAGTAGCAAGCTTCGTTTCATAGGAGGGTAATTTTGATAACCATAGCACGGATATAAGGGCGTAGCCCATCGCCACGACGTGCAGACTTGCCGGTAGCGCGTAATACATCACGGCCAGCGACGTTCCCAAAGAAAATAATACGATGCGGGCATATTCCGCCGCCCGTACCCAGCTCTTTTGTTCGAACAACACGCCGCAGTTCACGACCCACCACGAGATGAGCAGGGCAGCGACACTCTTCTGGACCATGTCGAGATATCTTTGCTCAAAGAGCAGGGCGGAGGTTGCACCGAGGCAAAACACATATTGCGCAAGAACATAATAGTTGAGAAGGACCGGCGCAGGTGTGTCGTACTTTCTGTATGTATTCTTGTCAACTGCCGGCGCGGGACGATAGCCACCCATGTATTCGGGCAACCACCCCGGCTTCTTGAACAGATATCTCACACGATCCGTCCATTTGGGTATCGTGCGGATCTCCCGGGCCATCACGGCATAGTGACTGACGTTAGCCCACACGGCGTTCCAGCTATTGACCGGTGTGGTGATCCCATAAGTCGGCCGTTCTTCCTCGGCCTGAAATGTGCCGAACATTTTGTCCCAGATGATGAGTGAGCCCGCGTGATTTTTGTCGATGTATTTCGGATCGCGGCCATGATGTACACGGTGGTGCGACGGGGTATTGAATATGTATTCGAACCACCCCATTTTTTTGATGGTTTCCGTATGGATCCAGAACTGGTACAGTGTGTTGAATGCCGACACCAGCGCGAAGTCGAGTGTCTGGTAACCGATCAGTGCGATGGGCAGACTGAAGAAGAATGTCCATACCACCTGGAAAGAGCTCTGACGAAGCGCTACCGAAAGATTGTAGTCTTCACTCTGGTGATGGACCACGTGACCACCCCAGAACAGGTTGATCTCGTGACTCATGCGATGCGCCCAGTAGTAGGCCAGGTCGGTCAGTAGGAATAGTGTGAGCCAGTAAGCCCATCCGGGTAGTACTGACTTCATGTCGATCAGTGAAGCTTTCTGGAAAAGCACCTGGTATATCCCGATACCCAGCAGCCTCATGAACAATCCCGACACCTGTGACGTGATCCCGCAGCTCATGTTGGCGATGGCGTCGGGGAGGCGATACAACTTCCGGTGCGACAGCCGTTCCACGACCAGCTCGATGCCGATGAGCAGGAAGAAGATAGGTATCGAAAGGACGATCGGATTCATGCCAACCCAAATGTACTGTAAAAATGCCTTTCCGTGAGTTCGCGCACTTTCAGCGGTCCTGTATTTATGCTTCCGTGTTTTCCGTGAGAAATCATACTTTTGCCCCATGATTTTGAAAATCTTCCGTGTCCTCTGGTTTTTCTCTATCCTGGCCGTCCTGGGCTTTTTCATGTACGTGTATGCGTCGCTTCCCGATCCGGTTGTGGTGATGGAAGAACCGGAGCAGTTTGTCGTGAGTAAAGAAACTCTGTTTTATATCATCCTGGCTACCCTGGCGGTGTTCAATATGTTCGTCTATGTTTTCAGATCCCTCAACAAGACGGAGGAAGGGGAGGGCTTCGTATCGTGGTATTACGGACTGGTGATATGTCTCAACGCGTTCTTCATCGTGGCCGTTTCGTACATCAGCCTGTTCAACAGCGGCGAACGATTCGCCTACGAAAGGATCGGCATCATCATCTACGGCAGCGTCGCGCTGATGATCCTCTGGGCCTTCAGCTGGCCTGTATACCTCGCCGGGCGTAAAATCTTTGCTAAGAAGGCGGTTTGAGTGGAGAGATCTTACGGACTGATTGTCAGGTATTTATAAAAGCTTTCCTCATTAAGATTTGTAACTGTGGTGCGCGATGGACTTATGGAGTTCAGGGCAAAATTGAGTTTATTGATGGTAATTTTTTAGGCTACGGACCGTCTGGCGGTCTGTTTTTTAAACTTTAGGCTTCGCATGACATTTAAGAAATCGTTATTCGTTACTCGTTATTCGTTAATCGCGGCTACGAGAACCTTTCCGAGTAGCCGCGAGTATCAAATCGTTAATGTGAAGTACGCAATCGTAACCCAAAGAACCTCAACTCTGCCTCGAATAACGAGTAACGAATAACGACATGGCAAAAGATCTCTTTGAATACAACGAATCCTCGATAAAATCCCTCGACTGGCGCGAGCACATCCGGCTTCGTCCCGGCATGTACATCGGGAAGCTGGGCGACGGCTCTGCCAAAGACGACGGCATTTATGTGCTGGTGAAGGAGGTGATCGACAACTGTATCGATGAGCACATGATGGGCTACGGTAAAGTCATCGACGTGAAGATAACCGAATCGAAAGTCGTGGTCCGGGACTACGGCCGCGGAATCCCCCTCGGTAAGGTGGTGGATGTCGTTTCCAAGATCAACACCGGCGCCAAGTACGACTCGGGAGCTTTCCAGAAATCAGTCGGTCTGAACGGCGTGGGTACGAAGGCAGTGAACGCCCTTTCGAATTATTTCAAAGTCCAGGCTTTCCGCGACGGTCATACAAAAATTGCCGAGTTCAAAAAAGGTGTGATTGCCAGCGACCCCAAGCAGACGAAGTCGCCGGAGAGGAACGGAACTTTGGTGGAGTTCGAGCCCGATAACTCGATGTTCAAGAACTATCACTTCATTCCTGAATATCTCGACGACCTCATGTGGAACTATGCGTTCCTCAACGCAGGTCTGACCATCAACTACAACGGCCGCAAGTTTTATTCAAAGGACGGACTGCTAGATCTTCTGAAACAGAAGGCCGATCCCGAGGAGATGTGTTATCCAATCATCAACTTCAAGGGCGACGACATCGAAGTGGCCATGACCCATGGCAACCAGTACGGCGAAGAATACTATTCGTTTGTCAACGGGCAGAACACGACCCAGGGTGGTACACACCTGCTCGCTTTCCGCGAAGGTGTCGTAAGGGCCGTCCGTGAGTTTTACAAGAAACCATACGATGCGTCCGATATACGCGCGAGTATCGTCGCGGCCGTAGCCATAAGGGTGCAGGAGCCCGTGTTCGAATCGCAGACCAAAACGAAGCTCGGTTCGATCAACATGGCGCCCGACGGCCCCCCTGTGAAAACATTCGTGGGCGACTTTGTGGCGAAAGAGCTCGAGATCTATCTGAACAAACACAAAGATGTAGCCGAGGCGCTTCAGAAAAGGATACTGCAGTCGGAAAGAGAACGGACCGAGATCGCCGGTATCAAAAAGCTGGCGAACGAACGGGCCAAGAAAGCCAACCTTCACAACAAAAAGCTTCGCGACTGCCGTTTTCATTTCGACGATGAGAAAGGCGAGAAGGGGAGCGAATCTGTCATCTTCATTACCGAAGGGGACTCGGCCAGCGGCTCGATCACCAAGTCACGCGATGTAGCGACTCAGGCAGTCTTCAGCTTGCGTGGCAAGCCACTCAACTGCTTCGGACTTACCAAGAAAGTGGTGTACGAGAACGAGGAGTTCAACCTCCTGCAACATGCCCTCAATATCGAAGACGGCCTGGACGGCCTTCGCTACAACAAAGTCATTGTTGCTACCGATGCCGACGTGGACGGTATGCACATACGCTTGCTGCTGATGACGTTCTTCCTGCAGTTCTTTCCCGAGCTGGTGAAGGCAGGTCACGTCTATATTCTTGATACTCCGCTTTTCCGCGTGCGCAACAAGAAAGAGACCATCTATTGCTACAGCCCCGAAGAAAAGCAGGCAGCCATTAAAAAGCTAGGCAGCAAACCCGAGATCACCCGCTTCAAAGGTCTCGGCGAGATATCACCCAACGAGTTCGCGGGTTTCATCGGCGAGGATATTCGCCTTCACCCTGTTATCGTGAAAAAAGAGAGCCACCTGTTGAAGACATTGGAGTACTACATGGGAAAGAATACGCCCGACCGGCAGGAGTTTATTATTGAAAATCTGCGGGTAGAAATCGATGTTGTTGAGAATGAAACAGCAGTTGAAGAAGTCGAAGGTTGATTTTTAAGACATCATGAGTAAGAAAACAAATAGTAAAGGTCCGGAAAAGCTGTCGAAAGAAGACAAAGGCGGTGGCGATGAGATTCACAGCGTCCCCCTCGAAGGCTTGTACAAGGACTGGTTCCTCGACTATGCGTCGTATGTGATCCTGGAACGCGCTGTTCCCAGGATAGAGGACGGGTTCAAACCCGTACAGCGACGCATCATGCACGCACTGAAAGAGATGGACGACGGTCGCTTCAACAAAGTGGCCAACGTCATCGGCAGTGCCATGCAATTTCACCCACACGGCGATGCCGCCATAGGCGAGGCCGTCGTGAACATGGGACAAAAGAACCTGTTGTTCGATACACAGGGTAACTGGGGAGACGTCATGACCGGCGACGGCGCCGCAGCTCCCAGGTACATCGAAGTCCGCCTCTCGAAGTTTGCCCTCGACGTCGTCTATAACACTCAAACCACCGAATGGCAGCTGTCGTACGATGGCCGCAAGAAAGAGCCCGTCACGCTGCCTGTTAAATTCCCCCTGCTGCTGGCACAGGGTGTCGAAGGCATTGCGGTGGGACTATCCACCAAGATACTTCCGCACAACTTCCAGGAGCTCATCAAGGCTTCGATCGATGTGCTGAAAGGCAAGAATCCCAAGCTCTATCCCGACTTCCCGACCGGCGGTATCGCCGACTTTACCGAGTACAATCAAGGGTACCGGGGCGGCAAGATCAAGGTCAGGGCTAAGATCGACGTCATTGATAAGAAGACATTGGTTATCAAGGAGATACCATTCAGTACTACAACTACTTCTTTAATTGAATCGATCGTCAAAGCCAGCGAAAAAGGCAAGATCAAAATGAAGCAGGTGGTGGACAACACCGCCATGAATGTCGAGATCGTACTGCATCTCCAGCCCGGGCAGTCGTCCGAGATCGCGATGGACGCCCTGTATGCGTTCACCGACTGTGAGGTCAGCATTTCCCCGAACGCCTGTGTGATCGTCGATGACAAGCCACAGTTCATGAAGGTCGGGGATATCCTCAAGACCAACACCGAACAGACGCTGGCGCTTCTCAAGCGGGAGCTCGAGATCAGGAAGGCCGAGCTCATGGAGAAGATCCTCTTCTCGTCGCTCGAAAAGATATTCATTGAAAAACGGATCTACCGGAGCATTGAAGAAGTCGAGACCTACGATGAGGTGATCACCACGATCGATAAAGGGCTGAAGCCATACAAGAAACAGTTCTACCGCGAGATCACGCGCGACGACATCCTGAGACTGATGGAAATCCGCATTAAGCGCATTTCACGGTACGATTCATTCAAGGCCGACGAGCTCCTTCGGGACCTGGAGAAAGAGCTGAAGGAAACCATACATCATCTCAAACACCTGGTGGAGTACGCGATAGCATACTTCCAGGGCCTGCTCGACAAGTATGGCAAGGGGAGGGAACGGAAGACAGAGATACGCAGCTTCCAGTCGGTAACGGCAGCGGAAGTAATCGCCAACAATGCCAAGCTTTTTGTAAACAGAGTCGATGGTTTCATCGGGTGGGGTCTTAAGAAGGACACTTCCGAGTTTGTTGTGGAGTGCTCCGAGCTCGACGACATCATTGCGATACGCAAAGACGGAAAGGCGGTCGTCCGGAGGATATCCGAAAAGGTATTCATGGGCAAAGACATCCTTCACGTGGGCGTCTGGAAGAAGGGCGACGAACGGATGGTATACAATATGATCTACACCGATGGCAAGACCGGTAAGTCATTTGCTAAAAGGTTTACCATGCCGGCAATCATTCGCGACAAGGAATATCCGCTTGCACAGGACAACCCGAACAGCCGCGTGCACTACCTGAGCGCAAACCCGAATGGCGAAGCGCAGCTGGTAGAAGTAAAGCTCAGTCAGAGCAGCACAGCGAGAAAGAAAGTTTTCGAGTATGATTTCTCCGAGCTGGAGATCAAGGGAAGAGGGGCAAGGGGTAATACGATCACCAAATATCCCGTACGCAGGGTAGATCTTCTCGAAGCAAAGGGCTCTACACTCAGCGGCATCGAGCTTTGGTTTGAGCCCGAAAGCGGTCGTCTTAACAAAGACAAACGCGGTAAGTCACTCGGTAAATTCGATGGCAACGACCAGGTACTGGCGATCACGTCGAGTGGTAACTACAAGATCACCGGTTACGATCTCACCACACGCTTCGAGCCGGAGAAGACTATTTTCATAGAGAAGTTCAGACCGAAGAAGGTCATCTCGGCAGTGTATTGGGACGGCGAGTCGAAGCAGCACTTTGTCAAGCGTTTTCTTATCGAGACCATTTCACCGGACAAGGATTTCAATTTCATTTCAGAGGGCATCGGGTCCCGCCTGGAATTCGCGACCACGAGCGACACGCCGGAAGTTGAGATCGAAACCGTGAAGGGTAAAGGCAAAGACAAGGAAACGGAGGTGGTGAACCTCGAGGACATCATCGATGTTAAAGGCTGGAAGGCGATGGGCAACAGGCTCTCGCAAAACAAGGTCACCAAAGTGAAACCTGTCGAGGATCCGGAGGACTCCGGCCTCGAAGAAGGCGACGAGGAAAACGAGCTGGTCGATTCGAAGACGACGGAAACCGCAAAGGATTCTCCATCGTCAAAAAAAAAATTGGAAGCCGACCCGGAACCAGAGCCGCAGCCAAGTCTCTTCGGGGAGCCAAGCCCGCAAAAGTCCAAAAAAAGACAGCCGCCAAAACAAGCAAACCTCTTCGGCGAAAAGGAAGAAGGTAAAGAACGCAGAGAAAGTAAAGCGAAGAAGGTAGAAGTAGAGAAGAAGGTAGAAGGGAAAGTCTTTAAGCCAGGTCAGACCATCGAGCTCGAGTTATGAGGAAATTTCGAATAATCATTGTCTTAGTTGCAGCGTTGATCACTGCCCGTGCCCAGACTCCCGGTGAAATATGGATCGAGGGCAAAGTACTTGACGTCGGTACCGGCAAGGGGGTAAAGGCAAATATTCACTACAAAAGTCTGCCCACCGGAGGCATCAACGGCTCGTTTAAAGACAGTGTCTACCGGTTTTCCATCTTCGGCTCATCGAAGTATGAGGTATCTGCCGATGTCGACGGCTACATCACTGCGGTCGCTATCGTGGATCCGAAGAAGGGTGTTGAGGGCAAGATCCTTCGCAACCTCACGCTTACTCCGAAGGGACAGACGATCCGCCTATCACATTTGATCTTCGAACAGGGCAAGTCTGTTATCGATCCCGCTTCGTTCGATGAGCTGGACGAAGTAGCACAGATGCTGATAGATCATTCGAAGCTGGTCATTCAGCTGGAGGGCCACACCGATAACCAGGGGAGCATATCGAAGAACATGGAGCTATCGCAGGACAGGGTGGATGAAGTGAAGGATTACCTGGTGGATAAGGGAGTGGGCAAGAGCCGGGTGAAGACGAAGGCCTTCGGAGGAACGAAACCGTTGTCGAATGAAAAGACTGTGGAGGCGCGTAATTTGAATAGGAGGGTCGAGATTCGGATTCTTTCGGAATAGTCGTTATTCGTTACTCGTTATTCGTTATTCGCGGCTAGTCGAATGATACTAAGCTTCGCCACGAACAACGAACAACGACCAGCGAAATTATTCAGCAACAACATTCACCGTTATCTCATGCTTCACCTCCTTATGGAGATCCAGATTCACTCGATACGTACCCAGTTGTTTAGGCGTTTCTTTCAGTATGACCCTCTTACGGTCGATATCAAATCCCTTTGCCTTGAGGGCATCGGCGACCTGGATGGCTGTAATGGCTCCGAAGATCTTTCCGGTTTCGCCTGCCTTGGTCTTTAATTCTATCGTGAGCTCGCCCATCTTTTGGGCAATGGCTTCGGCATCCTGCTTTACTTTGGCTGCTTTGTGGGCTGCCTGCTTTGTGTTCTCAGCGGTCATCCGCTTGTTGGAGACGTTCGCAATCAATGCAACTCCGGTCGGGATGAGGTAATTGCGGCCGTAGCCGGGTTTCACCTTCACCACGTCGTTCTTATATCCAAGTCCCTGGACATCTTGTGTCAGTATCACTTCCATGTTCGTGTGATTTTTTAATGGTTATTTCAATGAGTCGCCCATGTAAGGGAGGATAGCAATGTGGCGCGCGCGCTTGATTGCCTGCGATACCTTCTTCTGGAACTTCCAGCTGGTGCCGGTGAGTCTGCGAGGAAGGATCTTACCCTGTTCATTCACGAACTTCATAAGGAAGTCGGGATCCTTGTAATCGATGTAGCGGATTCCGTTCTTCTTGAAGCGGCAGTACTTAGGTTTGATCTCTGCGCGCTTGATGGGTTCATTCATTAATGTCATGACTCCTTGCCCTCCTGTGTTTTGCCACCTGTGCCTGTTCTCTTGCCTCTGTTAAATTCGCCTTTTCTCCTGCGTGCGTTATACAGCAGGGAGTGCTTGTCGAGCACTGTGGTCAAAAAGCGCATGACTGATTCGTCCCTTCGGAACTCAGTCTCAAGTGTGTTTACCGTGTCCGGAGCTGCCGCGAATTCGAGTAGTGCATAGAACCCGGTAGACTTCTTCTGGATTGGATAGGCCAGTTTCTTCAGTCCCCAGTTCTCCGTGTTGACGATTTCGGCTTTCGCCTTCTTCAACACCTTCACGAATTTCTCGACAGTATCCTTTGCCTGATCTTCAGACAAAACGGGATTTAAAATGAATACCGTCTCGTAGTTGTTCATGTGAAACTTATAGGTTTTTAAATGAGGGGGCAAATATACGGAAATACGGCTACATGAAAAAGCCCAAAATGAGAATATTTTTCAGGCTAACGAGCTGATATTGAGGATCTAATGTACGACTTAGAATGTGCGATGTACGATTTGGACCTCGGGCAGGTAAGTTGTAAATCGCAACTCGCAACCAAAAATCGTACATCGTAATTCGTACATCTTAAATAATGAACTGGGTCATCAGCGGAATACAACAAATCGGCATTGGAGTAAAGGACGCCGAGGCCTCATTCAAGTGGTACCGTCAGAATTTCGGGATGAACGTCCCGGTTTTCAAGGACGCCGCCCGCGCCAAGCTTATGGTCCTCTACACTTCGGGTAAGGCCGAAGACCGCTACGCCATCCTTGCCATGAACATGCAGGGCGGCGGCGGGATGGAGATCTGGCAATACACCTCCAAAGTCTCCGTCGACCCCACATTCCAGGCCGCGCTGGGAGATACCGGCATCTACGCCGCTAAAATGAAGGCACTCCGGATTGACGACGCGTTCAAACACTTCCAGTCCAAGGGCTTCGCCGTTTCGAAAGAGATCCGCAAGACCCCGGACGGGCTACGGAGCTTCTTCACGCGGGATCCCGACGGGAACCTCTTCCAGGTGATCGAAAGCAAAGACTGGTTTCGTAGCGAAGGTCATTTCACAGGAGGTGTGGCCGGGGCGATCATTGGAGTGAGCAACATCGACAAGGCGATCGGGTTATATAAGACCATTCTCGGGACTACCGAAGTGATCTACGATGTGACGGATGACGCTCCCGACTTCCAGGACATCAAAACCGTCGGCGGAAAGGTCCGTCGCGCGTTGATAGCCGTAAAGCATCCCGGCCTCGGCGCTTTCGGAAGACTGCTGGGACGAGCTTACGTGGAGCTTGTCGAAGTAAAGGGATACACGCCGCGGAAGATCTACGAAGGACGTAACTGGGGCGACATGGGATTCATCCATCTCTGCTTCGATGTTCGCGATATGAAGGCCCTCAGTGCAGGCGTGGAAAAAGTGGGCTATAAGTTTACCGTCGACAGCGCCGATTCTTTCGATATGGGAAAAGCTGCCGGCCACTTCACGTATGTGGAGGACCCCGATGGGACACTGATCGAATTCGTGGAGACGCACAAAGTACCGGTAATGGCCAAGCTGGGTCTGTATCTCAACCTGCGTAACAGGGATCCGAAGAAACCGTTACCCAACTGGATGGTGCGCCTGATGGGTCTTAACAAGGTTAAGGATTGACGCACTGACGCGCTTCCTTAATTCTTCGATCTTCGATCGATCGGGAAGGCTTTCGAATGTCTTCCTGGTACGGACAAGCAACATGACGTCGTAGCACGGCCCTGTCAATGATCCGACGAGAAGGAATATTAAGATCACCTGCACGCCAGCCACGACATTCACCGTAGTACTCACCACAATAAATGCGATCAGCCAAAAGAAGAATACGAAAATAACCGAGGCGCCGATCAGCACCGAGTCTTTGAATTCAGCGAGGCGCACCTTCTTACTCACAAGTCTCACGGCAGGACCCAGGGGAACCACGTACAGCCAAATTGCAATACTGAATATCAGCAGTGCGGGCACCAGCCATAACATCGACGGAGGTCTTCCTACCACCGTCTCGTCATCGACTTTATTTCTATCCAGCTCAGCCTTGTAACTGCCAAGCAACGAGATCAAGTCGTTGTAAACATTCGCATCTGCCTTCTGAAGCTCGTTTACCTGCTTCACGGTATGCACCAGCTTCGTGAGATCGGCGCCGTTGTTGTACTCAACTTCGATCAATTGCACGATCTCCTTCTCCTTTTGTTTGTCGTTGATATCGATCACGGAATTTTGCAGGCCGGTCTCCAGTCTTTTGTTGAGTGATGCAATGCCCTTGCTGCTATTTTCATTGAACTCCGCGGCGTAGTCGGCTGCGTTGAACGGCGTGTCCATCGAGATGAGGATATCTTGCCTGAATATCGTGGGCTTCATGTAATTCAGCCCGGTCGGAATGATCGTCAGAGCCGCGCCATCCTTCGCGTACTCAAGCGCGATACGGGCCGTACCCTTCTTCAGGGGCCGTAGTCTCATTTCCTGGATACATAGTCCTTCGCTGAACATCAATACGGTCCCGCCTTTTCTGAAGATGGCATGGCATCGCTCGAAGGTCTCTTTGTTCTTGTTGAGGTTTTCAGCGCCCTCTTGCAGTCGATAAATGGGGATCAGCTTGAACTGTGAAAGTATCCAAAGCTTCAGCGGACTGTTGAATACATCGGAGCGGGCGAGGAAGTGTGTTTCCCTCTTGATATACGCGCCGATGATCATCGCGTCGAGGAAAGAGTTGGGATGATTGCATGCGAAGATCGCCGGACCGGTAGCCGGCACATTGTCGAAGCCGGTGAAGATGCGCTTACGGTAATATATCGATAGCGCCATCCGCATCATGAACTTAAGCCAGTAGTAGAGCATGGATCACTTGACTGAGAATTGCATCGATCCAATCTTGTATCCATCCGTGAATATCTCCACGGTATAGTTACCCGACGCATAATCCGATCCCTTCTCGTAAAGGAATGTCAGTTTTTGCTTTGTGTTGTCGAACAGGATCTCCTGGGCGGAGGTATAGAACTCTTCCCGGCCTTCGACAGTGAATGTGCCCGATCCTTTGTCGACGTTGAAAATAGGCTGCCTGTTCTCGTCCAGCACACGGATCATGATCTTCTTGCCTTCGATGGGAGCCACTTTGTTCTCGGCCAGGTTGAATTCCACTTTAAGCGTTTCGATCTGGCGGTTGCGGAACGGAGATTCGCGTTCCTTGCCTTTGGAGTTAAGCGCCAGCACGACCATGTTCTCGGCTTTCAGCTGTGAGGCAATGGCCACCTTCGACTCGAGGTCGTCTGTGTTCTTGGCCAGCCTGTTGATAGAGTCGTTTAGTACATTCTGTTTGGTCTTCAACGAACGGTTTTCTGTAAACAGTTCCTTGTTCACGGACTGCAGTTTTTCGATCTCGGTGTCTTTAAGCTTCAAAAGTTCCTCGTAGCCTTCAACCCGGTCTTTCAGCTCGCGAACGGCTCTGTCGTTCCTTTTGCGGACGCTCTTGAGCTCGACGTCGACTTCGGCCCTCGCTTTTTCCAGCTCGGCCACGTCGCCGCCCAGCTTTTCGATCTGGGCGATCTTATCGTCGAGCTCCGTCTTTATTTCGGTGAGGCGGGTAAGGGTAGATTCCAGGTTTTCCTCGCTGGCGGCAAGTTCCTGCCGCACCGCGGCCTTGTCTTTATAGTCGAGGTATATCTTGATTCCCTGCACGATCACAACGATCGACAGAAGGGCGATGGCTACGGCGGCTTTATTATTCTTACGGGGTGTCGTTTCGCTCACAGTCTCTGTTGGTTTCTTACGGAATGCACGGAAAACACGGAAAGATGCAGAAGTTCTTTAAATAACGCTTCCGCGTTTTCTGTGTTTTCCGTGAGAAAAATGCAAATATAACGTACTCACAAGGCCCATACAAAGTGTTGCCTGTTCAGCCCCGGTTCGAAGAACAATATCCCACAACGAAAAAGATCGACGCTACCGTACACCAGGTAATGTTTCTTCAGCTCATTCCATGCCCTTTCCATCCCGGCTGAGTGGTGAATATCATCGATCACCATAATGCTCTTTTCGTTGAAACGCTTCATGAACCACTCGAAGTATTGCATGGTCGGCTCATAACGGTGGTTGGCATCGATCAGCGCAAAGCCGATCTTGGCGAGATTATCCTGCAGGAACCGGGGTAACGTCACTGAGATATCGCCCTCTATCAGGTTTATGTTCTTCTTCTCGAAGTATTCGAAGTTGGTGATGGCCATATTCGCCAGGGCGTGACTGCCTTCGAAGGTGTATACTTTACAGTCGGGCAGCTCAGAAAGATACATACTGGTAAGCCCCATCGATGTGCCGAGCTCAACGACGGTATGAACTTCGGTGTACTGACAGGTCCTGAAGTAAATTTCAGCGAGCCGGGCAGGGGTGAAGCTTGTGGCAGCGATGTCGGAGATCTTGCGCTCTTCCTGGCGAAGCGTTTTCGAAGCGCTGCCACCGCCGAGGTCGTCGATTTTCAAAAGCCCCGGGTTCTGAAGAAGCTTGCCGCGTACATTCTCGATGTGTGAAAAGTCTTCTTCGGAAATCCCCTTGATCACTTTATCATAGAAATCAAAGAAGAAAGGAGAGTGCAACGAATGCTCTTCGACTGAATCGAGCCAGTGGTTGATATAAGCTTTGACCTGGAAGAGACGCGACATCAATTGAGCCGCAGCGGAGCGACCATGATGAATTCGGGAATGTTGACATTGAAGGAAGTGCCATCGACAATACGTTCCATCAGGTACGTGCCGACCATCTTTCCAATTCCCGATTTCAGATTGCACCCGGAAACATACTGGTGCGATTGTCCGGGTTCCAGCACCGGCTGCTGACCAACGACTCCTTCACCCTCTACCTCACGGGGTTGAAACCCAGCATCGTGAATGTACCAGTGACGGCGCATCAACTGAATGGTAAAGTCGCTTTGGTTGTCGATCGTGATGCGGTACGTGAACACATAATGATACTGACTCGGACTTGAATACGATGGTTGATATTCAGTCTCGACACTTACCTTGACGCCCTGTGTGATTTCAGCGATCATCCTCATCAAAAATATCAATTTTTTCTATTTTACAACCCCGGCGTTTCGTCGTATAACCAAAAATTAACCTGACGTATTTTGACAATGGCAAGTGACGTAAAAATTGCGCCCTCCTGGAAGGAAAAACTGAACGGCGAGTTCAGTAAAGCCTATTTTCTGCAACTGACTGAGTTTGTGAGAAATGAGTACCAAACTCAGGTGGTTTTTCCTCCCGCGCGCGAGATTTTTCGCGCATTCGACTGCTGTGATTTCGACCGGGTGAAAGTCGTCATTATCGGCCAGGACCCGTATCACGGCCCCGGTCAGGCGAACGGCCTCTGTTTTTCCGTCCGCAGCGACGTGAAAATGCCGCCTTCGCTGGTCAACATCTTCAAGGAGATCCGGGCCGACCTGGGCAAACCGGTACCTCCGAACGGCGACCTGGAACGCTGGGCGCGACAGGGCGTTTTGCTCCTCAACGCAACGCTCACCGTGAAGGCATCGTCCGCCGGATCGCATCAGAACAAAGGGTGGGAGGAGTTCACGGACGCCGTTATCCGCCAGATATCGGAAAACCGGACAAACATTGTCTTCCTGTTGTGGGGATCTTATGCACAGAAGAAAGGAGAGATCATCGATCGTTCAAAGCATCTTGTTTTGGCATCGCCTCACCCGTCGCCGTTTTCTGCATTTGGAGGATTTTTTGGGAATAAACACTTCAGTAAGACGAATGAATATCTGAAGAGTAAAGGCTTGACTGAAATCGATTGGTAATTGGTCGTTGGTATTGGGCGTTGGGGATTTGAATGGTCAATAATAACCAATACCCAATTACCAATGACCAATACCCATTCGTGACCACCACCGGTTTACTCGATCAGGTCAAAGAATCTCGACCACCGCACCTTACTAAAGAACCCCGCATTTTTATCCAAGCTCAACCAGATGAAGAACGCTTTGCCCACGATGTGATCTTCGGGAACAAAGCCCCAAAAGCGTGAGTCGAGCGAGTCGTGACGGTTATCACCCATCATGAAGTAATAGTTCTGGTTGAAAGTATACGACGTTTGTTCCTTTCCGTCGATGAATAACTTGCCGCCTTCGACCTTTGCATCGTCGTTGTGGTCATACCGCACGATAGTTTCTCCGTAGAATGCAAGTGTCGAGTCGTTGACCGAAATGGTCATGCCTTCTTTCGGGATCGTGAGCGGTCCAAAGTTGTCGCGGTTCCAGGGAGCATAAGAAGAGTGGGAGAAAATATCCGGGTCGCGGCCGTTCTGTGCCGGAAACTCTTCCACCGAAGTGATGTAAGGCACTTGCCGGAGCTCACCGGCTTTCGCCGAGTCGAGGTGCATCATGTACTCGACTTTATTTTGTTCTGGTTGTGTCGCGTACCCGATATCATCAGAGTCCAGACCGAGCTTCTCGAGGTTCTTGTCGTTGATGAATTCTTTGGTAACGACCTTATAGCTGAATCGCATCCCCGGCGGATTCGTCAGAGGCGTTCCGTTTGCAAATACCTGTTTGTTTTTGATCTCGATCACGTCGCCGGAAATCCCCACACAACGTTTGATGTAGTTTGTCTTAAGGTCGACGGGATAGTCGACGCCTTCGTTCAACCGGATAGGCGGCACGTTGAATACCACCACGTCTTCACGCTTCACATGACTGATACCGGGCAACCGGTATTGCGGCAGCTGTACTGCCTTGCTGTAAGAAGGGATGTTGGTAAACCAGATCTTCTGATGTGTAAGCGGAACCTGCAGCGGGGTCTTGGGTGTACGCGTACCGTAATGAAATTTGCTCACAAAGAGAAAGTCGCCGACGAGCAGCGAGTTCTCCATGGAAGGAGTAGGGATCGTGTAAGCTTCCATGATAAGCCAACGGATCAGAGTCGCTGCGATCACTGCAAATCCAATTGCTTCGCTCCATTCCTGGACCGAGTCCTTAACTCTTTCATGCGAAGGCGGTCCAACGTAGCTGACATCCTTGTTAAATCCGAGGTAGGGCAGGTAAATGGGGGCGAAGAGAAAACCGAGCACCAGGTCCAGGATGCGTCCCTTTCCGTAAGCGCGAAGGAATTCCCAATAAACGCCTATGTAAATGAACTGCCCGATCAGGGGGATCATCACGTAGAACAACCACCACCAGGGGCGATTGACGATCTTCAGCATGATCACCAGGTTATAGAATGGAATGATCGCTTCCCATCCTTTTCTTCCCGCCTTTTCAAACAGTTTCCAAAGCCCAATGAGCTGGGGTATTATATATAATGCGGCAAGGATCAGCACGGAAGATACTTTTAAGGGTGAATAGAATTTTAGCGATGCAAATAAAAGAAAAATTGTCCTAACGTCAGAACGGAAGGAAGTCGTCCATGGTGAAGCACCCTTTGCGTCCCTTGATCCACTCCGCCACCAGGACAGCCCCCAGGGCGAAGCCTTCCCGCGAATGAGCGGTATGTGTGATCTCGATATCGTCTATGGCCGACTTATACTTGACAATATGCGTACCCGGGGCGGGGTCTATCCTGAATGAGCTTATAACAAGCTGATCTTTCTGCTCCGAAGCACCATTCACCCACGATTTTTTATGCGGGCTGTTTTTAATGATACCCTCTGCAATGGTGATAGCCGTGCCGCTCGGGGCGTCTTTCTTCTGGGTATGATGTGTTTCGTCTACCGATACTTCGTATGCTTCCTGTCCCGCCATCAGCCTGGCGAGGTACTCATTCACCTTGAAGAATATGTTTACGCCGAGGCTGTAGTTCGAAGCATAAAAGAAGGCGCCGTTATGCTTCGAGCAAACAGACTTCACTTCATCGAGCTTCTCCATCCAGCCGGTCGTTCCACTGACAACAGGTATTCCAAACGATAAACACTTTGTGATGTTATTTACAGCTGCACCCGGCTGTGTGAACTCGATGGCGACGTCAGCTCCCGGCGCAATGACGTCGCTGGTCTGTACATCGACACGGCCTGCGATCGTATGACCGCGCCCGACCGCGATCCGTTCGATCGCTTGCCCCATCTTTCCATAACCAACAAGCAGTATCTTCATCGACGATTGGTTATTGGTTATTGGGCATTGGTTATTGGATATTTTGTTAAAACTTCAAAGTTAACCCAAACCCTGTCGTCCTTCCTGTAAACGCATTCTGATTCATCGTCGGCTCGATCGAAACTTTAAGCTGCGGATTGAGATCGAATTCTTTCAGGTGTGCATCCACGTGAGCGTCTACCATCTGCATCATGTAAAAAATAAAACACATGATCACAGCGAAGTCGCGATCACGCCTGAACTTGTTTACCTGATTACGGACAATGTCGGCCTTCAGTGAGTTCGGACCCACCGGCAGGAACGCCTCATTACCGATCACCCTGTTGCCCAGATCAGTCAAACCCGTCTCGGGATTTGCCACGGGATTGAGCGGCTCGTTCAGGAGGCCGAACAACCCCTTGCGGTAAAAGAGATAACGTTCCTGGTTCCACGAGATCGCATAACCGATGCCCGCAAAACCTCCGTATACCAGCGGGATCTTCCAGTACTTCCTGTTGTACGCCTGTCCAAGTCCCGGGAACACCGCCGAATACAACATGGCCTTCCGCGGATCGTAACGGGAAGCATAAGATTCTATGGTTTCAACTTTTCCATCCTTGCTGATGACAACGGAATCGGGATCAATGGCCTGCAATGAGTCAGGAGGTGTTTGACGAACAGAATCCTGCGCAAAAGCCGGAAGGCAGGCGAGGAGGATCAAAAAAACGATAAGGGATGGAACAATCCTGTTCATATCAGAGCTTCAGGATATCAAGGATCCTGTTGAGGTCTTCGACCGACAAGAACGGGATCCTGATGTCTCCTTTTTTTCCATCGCTGTTCACCTTCACTTTCGTGCCAAAGTGTGAGGAAAGCCTGGACTGAAGCTGAATAATTTCCCTGGGAGCCGCGGGAGCAGACGTAGCGGCTGCAGGCGCTGACTCTTCTTTTGTCCCGTCGCCGACCTGGCGCGCTAGTTCCTCGACCTTTCTTACAGACAGATCTTCGGCCACCATTTTCTTGAATATGAACAGCTGCGACTCGGGATTCTCCACGCTGACGATCGCACGGGCATGACCCATGGAGATCTTGTTATCGCGGACGGCAGCCTGGATATCCGGCGGCAGCTTGAGTAACCTCAGGTAGTTGGTGACAGTGGTACGGTTCTTTCCAACACGGTCGCCGAGCTCTTCCTGTTTCAGGCTACACTCGGTGATCAGTCGCTGGTAGCTTAACGCGATCTCGATGGGATTGAGATTCTCGCGCTGAATGTTTTCGATGAGGGACATCTCCAGCATCTGCTGGTCGTCGGCCTGCCGGATGTAGGCCGGAATCATGGCCAGTCCTGCGATCTTCGAAGCCTGGAAGCGTCGTTCGCCCGAGATCAGCTGATACTGATTCCTGGAAAGTCTCCTGACGGTGATGGGTTGAATGATGCCGTGTACCTTGATAGAGGCGGCAAGCTCTTTAAGTTGTTCCTGGTCGAAATGCTGACGGGGCTGGAATGGATTGACTTCGATCTCGCTCAGCAGTATCTCGTTGAGATTGCTGACTACGGGAGCCGTGTTGTTCGGCGTGGTCATGTCCGTTTCGAGACGCTCCTCGCCGGTAGGAGTGTCGCTCAAAAGCGCACTAAGACCTCTACCTAAAGCTTTCTTCTTTGACATCCCCCATACCGTTTAATGCTTTTCAGATTCCGTGCTTTCCGTGCTTTCCGTGCGATACTATTTCGATTTCCCATTTTTCTCCAGTATCTCCCTCGCAAGGGCAAGATAACTCATTGCTCCTTTGCTTTCAGCATCGTGTACGATGGCCGGCAATCCGAAGCTTGGAGCCTCGCTCAGTTTAACGTTGCGAGGGATGATGGTATTGAAAGCGATGTTTTTGAAATGTGTGCGTACTTCTTCCACCACCTGGTTTCCCAGCGACGTGCGCGAGTCGTACAGGGTGAGAAGGATACCTTCGATCTCCAGCTTGGGGTTCAGGCGTGTCTGTATGATCTTGATGGTGTTCAGGAGCTTACCCAGCCCTTCCAGCGCAAAGTATTCGCACTGTACCGGTATGATCACCGAGTCGGCGGCAGTCAGTGAGTTGATCGTGATCAGGCCAAGCGAAGGAGAGCAGTCGATGATGATGAAATCGTAGTCTGCCTTGATCCTCGCGAGCGCATCCCGCATTTTCTCTTCCCGCCGTTCGATGCTCACCATTTCCACTTCGGCGCCCACCAGGTCGATATGCGATGGGAGGACGTCGAGGAACTTGAGGTCGTTCTTGATGATCACATCCCTCGGGTCGACGCCATCGATCATGCACTCGTACACGCCGGCCTCTACTTCTTTCGGATTGATGCCCAGGCCCGATGTGGAGTTGGCCTGCGGATCGGCGTCGACCAGCAATGTCTTGAATTCCAGGACAGCCAGGCTTGCCGCCAGGTTGATGGCAGACGTAGTCTTTCCAACGCCTCCTTTTTGATTAGCTATGGCTACTATTTTACCCATCAGTCTCGGTCAGGGGTGTAAAAATGGTTATTTCCTGGAAGATTTCTTCTTCGCCTCCTCGCTGGCCTTCATTGCCTGCTCGAGTTTGGCCATAAATTTCGACTTCTTCCCTGTGCCCGGTGCGGCCGAAGCCAACTTCTTCTTATGGCTTTCCATCACCACTTTGATCTTGTCTTCATTGACAAAGCGACGAATGATTGCCTGTTGCGCGAAGCCGAATACGTTCGAGACAAAATAGTAAAAGCTAAGCGCTGCTGAAAAGCTGTTTAATATGAACAGGAATATGACCGGCATCAGGTACGACACGGACTTCATCGGTCCCTGTACGGAGCTGATCTGGTTGTTCTGCCATGTCGATATCAATGTAGAGATCGTCATTAGTAGAACGAACAAGCTTACGTGATCGCCATAGCCCGGGATGCTGAAAGGCAGAGTCATGATCGAATCGTAGGTAGAAAGATCTTCAGCCCAAAGGAAGTGCTCCTGGCGGAACTCGATGCTCACCGGGAAGAAGTAGAACATAGCAAGGAGTATGGGCAACTGCAGCAGAAGGGGAATGCATCCGGCAAAGGGATTCACACCGGCCTCGCGGTAAAGCTTCATCTGGTCCTGCTGTGCCTGCGCCATGTTGTCGCCGTTCTTTTCCTTGATCGCATCCAGCTCTGGCTTCAGCAATCTCATCTTCGCCATTCCGAGATACGACGAGTAGGAGAGTGGTGTGAGCAACAACCTGATGATCAGCACGAGGATCATAATGATCACTCCGTAGTTGCCGATGAATGACTGGAGGAACTGGAAGATCGGGCGGATGATGAACTGGTTCACCCATTTCACCGGCGGCCATCCGAAGTTCACGTTCCGGTGAAAGCTTTCTGCATTGACTTTCCCGAGTATATCGTAATCGTTCGGACCGAAATAGTATTTGAAGTTTGCAGTAGCTCCGGTAACATCACCCGAAGGAACGAACAACGTCATGTTACCATCTTTTACGTGAGCTGTATCGGCAGCATTGGCTATGGTGGAGAACTCGCCGCTTGAAAATGTTTTGTCGGCCATGATGGCGCTGAGGAAGAACTTCTGACGGAAAGCGGCCCAGCGTACCGGTCCCGCGATGGTCTCGTTTTCGAGGTCGAGTGAGGTCTCTGAAATGTTATCGAAACCCTCGCCAACAGAGTACCAGTTAGCCGTTGTCTTGGTCCGGCTCTCGTCGAGCTGTTTCTCCTGCGCGGGCATGTTATCTCTCCAATGATACTCCAGGTTATCGGCAATGGTCACTCCCTTCGAGTCGAGCCTGTAGCCGATAATATATCCTGACTTCGGGATCAGGTAGGTATGACGGATCGTTGCACCATCGCCGATACTGGCTGTGTAGGTGAGGACCGTCGTGTCGGCTTTGGTCGAGATATTCTCTTCATACACAAGCTTATACAGGTCAACGGAACGGCCGTCGACCAATGCTGTGAGCGAAAACTGGTTGTTGTCGGGCTCTGCAAGCATCAGCGGTTTCTGGTAATAGGTCTTGAACTTCTTCAGTTCGACCGAGCTGATGTTACCATGACTGGAGAACGTATAGGCTACATCTTCATTTTCGATGGGAGTGTTCTTTACATTGCCCGTCATAGCTGCGCCGATCGTTCCGTATTGTTTGATCAGCGTGCTGTCGCTCACAACCGGTTCAGCTGCCTGCTGGTTGCGAATAGTATCCACCTCCGCGGGGAACGATTCCTGGGGAAGCGCGGACGGAGGCGTCGACTTGGGCGCGAGAAAATAAATATAGACGATGAAAATGACCGCTATCAGAGATAGTCCTATTACCGAGTTCCTGTCCATCAGATGTTATAATCGTTCTTCTTGTTCTTCAATGCTGCTCCCACAAATCCGACAAACAGCGGATGTGGATTTAATACCGTGCTTCTCAACTCGGGATGATATTGTACGCCGAGAAACCAAGGGTGATCTTTGAGCTCGATTATCTCTACGAGATCGGAATCGGGATTAACACCCACTGCCTTCATGCCCGCTTCTTCGATCTGGTGCAAATATTTATTATTGAACTCATAGCGGTGACGATGGCGTTCATGGATGGTAGTATCTCCGTACACGGCATACGCTTTCGATCCTTTCTTCACTTTGCACACATAAGCTCCTAGACGCATGGTGCCACCTTTTGTTGTGATCTTCTTTTGTTCCGCCATCATGTCGATGACGGGGTTCTTTGTTTTGGGATTGAGCTCCGTCGAGCTGGCTTCCAATCCAAGTACATTCCGTGCAAACTCGACAACGGCACATTGCATTCCCAGGCAAATGCCGAGGAACGGTATCTTGTTTTCGCGAACGTACTTGATCGCTTCGATCTTCCCTTCGAGCCCGCGTTCTCCGAAACCAGGCGCTACAAGGACTCCGTGAAGCCCCCCGAGGGTCTCTGCGACCGTGTCTTTGCTGATCTCTTCCGAAGAGATCCACCTCAGCCGCACCTTGCAATCGTTCTGCGCGCCGGCGTGAATAAATGCCTCTGCGATAGACTTGTAGGCATCGGGGAGGGATACGTATTTTCCTACGAGGCCGATGTTCACTTCTTCTGCCGGGTTCTTCAATTTGCCCAGGAAGCTCTTCCACTGTTCAAGCTCGGGCTCCTGCTTGGTCACTACTTTCAGCTTCGACAGCACACGCTCGTCGAGCTTTTCTTTCCTCATTAGTAGCGGAACATCGTAAATTGTTTCAGCGTCGATCGCTTCTATAACAGAATTCAGATTGACGTTACAGAACAGAGCCAGTTTCTTGCGGATCTCCAGAGAAAGAGGATGTTCCGTGCGACAAACGAGTATATCGGGCTGTATACCGTACGACAGCAACTCTTTTACCGAGTGCTGTGTCGGCTTTGTCTTCAGTTCTTTTGCAGCGGCGAGGTAGGGGATGAGCGTCAGGTGAATGACCAGCGCATTGTTCGAGCCCAGCTCCCAGCGCACCTGGCGAACAGCTTCCAGGAAAGGAAGCGATTCGATGTCACCGACCGATCCGCCGATCTCATTGATCACAAAGTCATACTTGCCGGTTTCACCAAGCAGGTGAATGTTCCTTTTGATCTCATCGGTGATGTGGGGCACCACCTGTACGGTCTTTCCAAGGTATTCGCCTTTTCTTTCCTTGGTGATGACATTATTGTAGATCCGGCCGGTGGTGATGTTGTTGGCCTGGGAGGTGGGCGTGTTCAGAAATCTTTCATAGTGGCCCAGGTCGAGATCGGTTTCAGCGCCGTCGTCGGTGACGTAGCATTCTCCGTGCTCGTACGGGTTCAGCGTTCCGGGGTCGATGTTGATATACGGATCGAACTTCTGGATGGTCACAGTGAATCCCCTGGCCTGCAACAGTTTACCAAGTGATGAGGAAATTATCCCCTTTCCGAGTGACGAAGTTACGCCGCCAGTGACAAAGATATATTTAGAAACAATCGACATTGGGAGGGTCAAAAAATTCGGGGGCAAAGGTAGGAAAATGACGTCGTTGTTAACTCCGGCCCTTTGAAATTATTTGGATTTTGAGGATTTTGTGGGAATTTAGAATGACGACATAAATCATGCATCCCGGTTACAATTTGTGATTTAATTGTATCCACCAGCTGAATTATTTCGCCCAAACCAATCTATGAGGAAAAATTCGCCCCTGGGAGTTGTGAGGAGTTGGTTTCTGTCCATCCTGTTTATAGCGGTATCTCACTCAGCGGCATTTTCGCAGGCAGCGCCTTTTGTCGGCGCTTGCGTTCCACGGCACCATACATTAAGTCAGCGTGTCATCGGTATTTTCTTTAACGCTAACGTTATCGGACAGGCCCAGACAGGGCAATTCACGGTCAGAGTGAACGGTACTATAGTAACGGTAACAGGTGTATCCAGCCTGGAGAACGGAATTTTTGGTGCGACCGCAGCACTACCGGGGGGAAACGTTGTAGCCGTCCAGTTTGATGCTTCCAACCTTTTGGCAGGAACCCACCCGAAGTATTTGTTGCCGGGTGATGTCCCTACGATACAATTCGCTAATACAATCGCTCCTAATAACATACGGACACAAACTGGTGGTGCCGCGGTTCTCAACTGGGCCCCAATACAATCCAGAAACTGCTTTTATCCTGGCTCAGACGTAACGCAGCCTGTAGACACCGACGTGAAGTTTTCTTCCGAAGGTAATCCAACCGCGATCGACCTGTGCTCGCCTGTAAATACCAATTTTTATCGTTGGACTTACGCCTATAGCTTGCGTTACAGGAACAGCTCTCTTTGGGTGCCTACCGATCAGCGCCTGAACGTTTCCTGGAACGGTCCGCCGAACACCGTGTCCGCGCTCGCCGGATATTTCTCCAACGATGCTGGTACGTATGACCCGACGTTTAGGGATGATAACCTGGACGCTTTCGGAAATCCGCGCATTCTCATGACATTCCGCGCCGGGGCCAACGCGCTGGGCGTTGTAGACGGGACAAACCAATTCATTTACGGCGACAACTCAGGGTTCTGTAACTTCCTCGCTACGGGTTCTCCCTCCGGCGTCACGGGAGCCGCGCCATACAATGGAAGCGGGATTTCAGGTCTTCGGATCAGTCACCGGTTCGACGCTTTCGATTTCGATGATCAGAACCCTCCTGGACAACTTATTCTCAATCCCGCTCCTGCACCCAATGTTCCCACAGGGACGACTACATCCGACCAGGTTTGTTTAGGTACCAATGTTGGAATGCGTTTCGTCGACAATTCGGATTTCAACTGTAATGGAAATGGAACCGTTCTAAGCGTCCCTACTGAAGGCGCACAAAACTTACCGCTCAACATCGCTCAACGATATATACGATTTATATATGGCAGTCAGGACAACGCCCTGGCAGCAGGAAACATCAGAGATATATACGTCGCCGGCACTCAGGTGACTAATTCAACGACAGGTGTGCTTCTTCCGGCATATACAGCCAACCCGATCCTTGCAGGTGGCCCCACGACCAGGGGTTATGTAGTTACAGGTGGCGGCGGTGTCGGAGTCCCCGATGCATCGGGCGTTATCCAACTGCCCGCGAACGCCGTTGTGTCGAACGTTTTGTCGGATCTGATCACGACACTTTCGCCTGCCAACCACGCCATTACCCAGCGCTTTTATATAACAATTCAATACTGGAACGTCTGTAACCCATATCCGTCGAGCCAGCCGGTTCAAATCAGCGACTTTGTCGAGATCATCGGAAAACCGGCGGCGCTTACGGCCACCGGTACATCTCTGTGCTATAGTGTTGCAGCTGTTCCTAACGCGTTAACCTTCACAACCGCCAGCTCAATCGGCGGTTTGCGTACCGGTGTCAACTGGTATGCGTCGCTCGCCAACGTGGCAGCAGGTACCAAGATGACCAACCCCCTCGGTACAAACAGTCTTACATTCAGGGCAAATCAATATACAACAGCTAACGGAGCCCCGGTAAACTTTAGTCAAAGCGTCAGCGGGGGAAGATATTACTCCGTATGGGCGACACAGGTACAGGGATTAACCAATGGGTGCGAGAGTAGTCCGATCGAGGTTGTGATCTATCAACAACCACGAATAGATGTGGCTCCGGATCTACCGAATGCTCCATCGGGTGGAGCGACCAACGTTTGTAACGGAGGACCTACCGAAACCTACAATACTAATGCCGCGGGGGGTAAATCAATCCCCGTGAATACTCAAACGAACGGCGGGGTGATCAATTTTACCCTGCAGAATTTCTGGAGTGTTGCCAACTTTGCAGCTGGTGTGACCTTGTCGACTACGACCGGCAACTCCACCGTAGCGACCTTCAACATGCCGGTACAACCGGCAACATTTGACCCCGGCGAGATCCAGGTTCAACGGGAATATGTTACTACCACGCCGATTCAAATTATAAGCCCGCTTGCGGCGCCGTTCACGCTGCCAACTTATAATATTTCGCCACAGGCATGTACCAATGCCGTTCAGCCCCTTACTGTCAACGTGTGGGGGATCAGTAATGGAGGTACCATTACCGGCAGCCCTACTATTTGCGATGGCGTTACTACCGGAAACATGGTTCTCGCCGGCCACCGGGGCAGAGTATTGGGATGGGAACGAAGTTTTAACGCAACGGCCTTTCTTCCTATTGCAGGAACGCTGGATCAGACAACGTGGGCAGAAATTCCACCCAATGGACCGGGTGTTTACAAATACCGCGCGGTTGTTCAAAACCAAAATGCAGCCGGCCCTTGCGGATCGATAACAACGATAGTCGCAAATCAAAACACAGTTACTGTCAACCCGATTCCTGCCAAGCCCACGGTGGTTGCATCGGGACCTATCACATTTTGTGATGGCGGATCTGTTACGCTGACCGCGTCATCGACGAATGCCTCGACTTATAAATGGTACAAGGGCGGAGTAGCAACTGGTGCAACAACAGCAGCTATTGTTATAAACAACATCCTCAATGCCGGAACATATACTGTTGAAGGTATTGGCATTGGCACATCTTTTTGCGTAAGCCCTGTATCGGATCCTGTTGTTGTAACTATTAACGCTCTTCCGACTGCAACTGTTGTTGGTGGTGGGTCCGCGTGTTTGGGTACTGCGGCAAGCGATCTCACCTGGACGATCACCGGAACCGGGCCTTTCAACTTTACGATAACCTCAACGCCTGGCCAGGCTGGCTTCCCGATCGTTGAAGCTGGCTACGCTTCAAATACATACACGATTGTCGCCCCCAATCCCGCCTCGTCGACAACATACCAGATGACCGTGTTGTCAGACGCTAAGCCTTGTAGTGCAACTCCACTTGCCAGTATGGGCGGTCCGGTTGTGGTAAATGTCCAGGCCACCCCGCCACCGTCAGTTGAGACTTATACAGCACAGGCGGCAGTCTGTGACGATGGCCCAACAACCAATCCGCCTGATGCAGTTCTTAACTTGTTACCTAACTCGGTTCAAACTTATGCCATCTCTTATAGGTTGAGGAGGATCAGTACCGGGTTGTTCCTGGCCGGCACTATTAACATTACCAGAACGTCCGATGCGGCTGGTGTGGTAAACCTGGATCCTTCATATGCTCAATTCGGCGCTTCACCAACAGAACCTCAAGGGTACGAGCCCGTTATTGTTGCCATCCAAAATACCACGACACTTTGTGCCGGTGCGGTACCAATCCCTGGACCCGTTCTTATAATTAACGCAAGGCCAGCAGTTCCGACCGGCGCTGTCGCGGGAGTCGTGTGTAGCACATCCTTGACAGGAGCGCCTATCAGCGTTAATGCTCCTGCCATCGGATTCAATATCCTGTGGTCCACCACCGCGGCGCCAACCTTTACCGCTGCCACCGGCGTGTCTTCGGGTGTACGCAATAGTACATTCACACCTGCAAGCAATGCAACGGCGACCTATCATGCCTTCACAGAGAACACAACGACTGGTTGCCGGAGTGCGGCATCGCTTGCGGTAACTCATACACGAGATCTGATACCAACAGCCGCAGCCAGCGGTCCTGATCAGCCTCTTCTTTGTACTACAAGTACAACGATGGCTGCAACTGCTGTAGACAATGGGGGTACTGGAACCTGGACTGTTGTTGGCGCGCCGATCCCGGGACTTGTAATTACGAATCCCACGCTCCGTAATACAACTGTGACTGGCCTGCCTCAGAATGCTCCCGGTGGCGCCGCGATAGTAACCACATTGAGGTGGACGGTGACCAGCGCCCTCGTTGCACAAAGTGGTTGTGCTGCTACAACCGATGATGTCGTTCTTACAGTAAACGCCCTGCCTGCCAGGACAAACCTCACACCGATCGTGTGCGAAGATGTTTTTGGCGGAGGATCTCATGCAGGATTCGATCTTACTACATTGAATGCTGCAGTTACCGGCGGTGCAGCCGGCGTTACAGTAGAGTGGTTTGCTGATCCCGTACCAGCCAGCCCCATCATTCCTGCAACTACAGCCCAGGTTATTACTAACGGAGCAGGTGGCACGTTCTTTTACAGACTGTCAAGTGCAATCCCATGTACAAATACCGGTACTGTGACATTTACGGTAAGGGCGCTGCCGGCAAAAGCCGATCAGACTGTGCAGATATGCGAGAATTCTCCTCCCGGGTCGTTCGAAGCAACTGGCATCAACCTTCAGTCTTATGAAACTGCCATTGCCAATGGCTCAATGGTGAACCGGAATATCGAATGGTACGAAGATGCAGCGTTTACGACTTTGATTCCTGCTGGCGCCGCATTAGGTGCGGAAAATAACTACAAGATAACTGCAGACAAGTCCATCTTTGCAAAGATCATCGATACAACCCCTGCAACTCCACAGTGTTTCAGGTCGGCGCAACTTACGCTCGACTACCAGCCAAGACCAAGTGTCAACCAGATATCGGACGGTATTGGTCAGGTGCTGGGAGCAACATACACGGTTTGCGCAAGCAGCAATCTCGTACTGCTACAGATCAATCCCGGAAACAACCCCGGCTCCACCATCACCTGGACAGTTCCACCTCCATCATACGCGGGTGAGTTTGAGCTGTTGACTGGTACAACAGGTTTCTTCATCATCCTTCGTTTCGAAAACCCGATCCCGGGTGGTGGTACACTTTATCCCACCGGCGTTCCGATCTCTGTTAGGGAAACACTTGGTACAGCTCTTTGTACTGGAACAACGATCAACACGAAGATCGTTGTTGAAGGATCTCCGCCCAAGCCAATTATTGCAGGACCCACTTCCGTGTGTTCAAATGCAAACGGCATTGTGTTCAGCGTTACAAACCCGGTTGCGGGTACTTATAGTTGGACGCTGCCTGCCGGTGCTACCATCACTTCGTTGCCGGTAACAGCAAGTTCCATCACCGTTCAGATGAGTACATTCAGCGGAAACGTAACTGTGACGCACTCCAGCGGTACAGGTTGTACATCACCTCCGGCTGATCCATACGCGGTCGCTGTGGCGAACAGGCCGGCCATCACTTCAATAGCGAACAGGACAATTTGCAGCGGCGGAACTGTTCAGGTCGAACATACGCTAGTGGCCAACATCGTAGGTACAACCTTTAACTGGGACGTGATCAACGTTACAGGATCCGTCACCGGCGCTATACTCGGTGACCTGGCCACCGGTGTTGCCGGCATCAATCAAACACTTTCCAATACTTCAGGATTTTCCGCATCGGTGATTTATCGCGTTACGCCGGTCGGCCCCGGACCTGACAATTGCCCCGGTAATCCGCAAAACCTTACGATCACTGTCAATCCTCAACCCGTTATCGTAGCGGGTCAGACAAAATCAATATGCAGCGGTGATCAGGTTAACAAGGAAATACTTCTTGCTCCGGCAAACCTGCCTGCGGGAACCTTGTTCAGTTGGCCTGATCCGGATGGCGCCGGCGGCGCAACAGCCGGTAACGTAGCGATGGGACCTGCGGGCACCATGCATATCACGGACCTGCTGGTTAATCTAACGAATGCACCTGTCGTTGTTAATTATGTGGTCACGCCGGTAAGCGGCGCTGCCTGTCCTGGTGCGGCCGTAACTATAGCCATCACGGTGAACCCCGAACCGATCGGAGTCGCTCAAACATTAACGCGTTGCAGCGACGAGCTCGTTACTACAACTCTCGGCGTAACCGGCGCTTCAGCAGCCGCTGCCACATACAATATTTCAATCACCTCGCTTGGACTGACCTTCAACGGCACCACAGCCAGCGCCGGTAATGGGAAACTGGCCAACGAGCTTGCGGATGACAAGTGGACCAATATCGGATTGCTTCCCGTAAATGTTACATACACAGTCAGTCCTGTCAGCGCGGCGGGTTGCGTTGGCGATCCATTCACCGTTGTGGTGACAGTCAATCCTGAACCCGTTGGCACCAATGGATCAGGCATAAAGTGTAGTAATGAGACGGTGAGCTTTCCGCTGACTACCAACGGAACATCTGTCGCGGCTGCCACATTTAATATTGCAACCAACGCGAACGGACTTACTCAAAGTGCGGGTACGGTCAGCGCGGGCAACGGCAAGCTTGCCAATGAGCTGGTCGACGATGTGTGGACAAACATCGGCTTGAACCCTGTGAATGTTGTTTACACAGTGACCCCACTCAGCGGTGCGAGCTGTGCCGGTGATCCATTTACCGTCACGATCACAATCAGACCGGCGCCTTCTGCAGTAAGCTCCTCTATAGCCCGATGCAGCGACGAGCTGGTGAATGTCACGATCAGCACCGACGTTTCATCGGTTGCAGCAGCCACTTATAATATAGTGATCACTCCCAATGGCCTGACCTTCAGTGGTACCACACCAAGCGGCGGTAACGGGAAACTGGCCAACGAGCTGCTGGATGACAAGTGGACGAACACGGGCTTGAACCCGGTGAATGTCGTGTATACAATTACTCCGGTCTCTTCACTGTCGTGTGCAGGCGATCCTTTCACGATAACTGTCAGTGTCAGGCCCGAACCCGTCGGCGCCAACAGCACCGTTACGCTTTGCAGTGACGTAGTGCTTGGACTCACAATGACAACCAGTGCGACGGCTGTAGCCGCTGCTAATTATACCATCGCAGTAAACCCCAGCGGTCTTGTACAGAGCGCAGGTACCAACAGCGCCGGTGCGAACAAGCTGGCCAACGAACTTGCAGACGATGTTTGGAGAAACACAGGCCTTAGCGCTGCAACTGTTGTTTATACGATCACCCCCTTCAGCGCAGCCGGCTGTGCAGGCGATAACTTTACAGTCGCCGTTACCGTCAATCCCGAACCCGTCGGCAACAACAGCACCACGACAATCTGTGCTAACAGCCCTGTCACCATAACCCTGTCGACCAATCCTGCTTCGGTTGCTGCATCGACATACAATATTGCAATCAATCCCAATGGACTCACACTGGCATCGGGTACACCAAGTGGTGGCTCCGGCAAGGCAGCTAATGAAATAGCCGATGATGTTTGGTCGAATACAGGTCTCGGACCGGTAAACGTGATCTACACCGTAACTCCGGTTAGCGTTGATAACTGCTTCGGCGATCCTTTCACGGTAACAGTTACGATCAATCCTCAGCCTGTCGGTTCGAACGTAACGGTAACACGTTGCAGCGACAATGCAGTGAGCGTAGCGCTGACCACCAGCGCAACCGCGGTAGCCGCTTCGAGCTACAACATCGCCACAGCCAACGGTGGCTTAACGCAATCCGGTGGTACGGTTAGCGCCGGCACGGGTAAAGCAGCCAACGAGCTGGTTGATGACATCTGGAGAAATACCGGACTTAATCCTGTCAATGTTGTTTACACCATCAATCCTGTAAGTGCAGCTGGTTGTATCGGCGATCCCTTCACCATCACAGTGACGGTAGATCCCGAACCTGTTGGTGCGAATAGCACGGTGACCAAGTGTAGTGACGAGGTTGTAGGTCTTACCCTGACAACCAGCGCAGCGTCTGTCGCTGCGGCCACCTATACCATTGCAGTAAATGCCAACGGTCTTACACTCAGCGCGGGTACCGCCAGCGCCGGCACAGGCAAGGCTGCCAATGAGCTTGCCGACGACGTTTGGAGAAACACAGGCTTGAACCCTGTCAATGTTGTTTACACGATCATACCGGTGAGCGGATCGCTTTGCGAAGGGAACTCATTTACCGTCACAGTCACAGTGAACCCCGAGCCGGTTGGCTCCAACAGCGCTGCCAGCAAGTGTAGCGACGAAGTCCTGGGGATCAACCTGACCACCAGCGCTACTGCGGTTGCAGCAGCCAACTATACCATCGCGGTGAACGCAAACGGCCTCACCCAGATAGCCGGTACCAACTCGGCAGGCTCCAATAAGGCCGCCAACGAAATTGCCGATGATGTTTGGAGAAATACTACCAACGCAGCGGTGGATGTTGTGTACACGATCACTCCGATCAGCGCAGCTACCTGTGCGGGCGATGATTTCACAGTAACGGTGACCATCAATGCGGAGCCTATCGGTGTAGCACAAACACCGACACGTTGCAGCGACGAGCTGGTCAATGTGACACTGGGTGTTACGGGCGCTTCGATCGCCGCAGCATCGTACAACATCGCAGTGAATCCAAATGGCCTGATCTTCTCGGGTACCACTGCCAGCGCAGGAAGCGGCAAAGCTGCTAACGAGCTGGTAGACGACAAGTGGACCAACACAGGCCTGTTGCCGGTAGTGGTGACTTATACCATCAACCCTGTCAGCGCCGCCGGTTGTATAGGGGATCCCTTCACCGTTGTAGTAACGGTCAATCCCGAACCGGTTGGTGCCAATGGTACGGCGACCAAGTGTAGCGATGAGGTTGTGGGCTTCGCCCTCACCACCAATGGCACTGCCGTTGCCGCAGCAACATTCGATATTGCTACCAACGCGAACGGACTTACTCAAAGTGCGGGTACGATCAGCGCTGGAGCAGCCAAGCTTGCAAACGAACTGCTGGATGATGCCTGGACCAATACGGGTCTCAACCCGGTGAACGTTGTTTACACCGTTATTCCTTACAGCGCAGCCGGTTGTGCAGGCAACTCTTTCACTGTTACCATCACGGTAAGGCCTGAACCGGTCGGTACTGCTGCTACCTTATCGCGTTGCAGCGATGAGCTGGTGAATACGACGATCAATACGGACCTCACTGCTGTAGCAGCTACCACCTACGACATTTCAGTGAATGCCAACGGACTTATCTTCAGCGGCACCACTCCAAGCGGCGGCTTAGGTAAGCTTGCCAACGAGCTCACCGACGACAAGTGGACCAACACTGGTCTTAATCCGGTGAACGTTGTATACACCATTACCCCGATCAGTTCACAGTCGTGCTCTGGCGATCTTTTCACGATCACCGTTACCGTCAGACCCGAACCGGTCGGCGCCAACAGCACCACTACGCTTTGCAGCGACGTAGTGCTTGGCCTCACAATGACGACCAGTGCAACGGCTGTTGCTGCGGCCAATTATACCATCGCGGTGAATCCTAATGGCCTCGTTCAAAGCGCCGGTAGCAATAGCGCCGGGTCTAATAAACTTGCCAACGAGCTTGCCGACGACGTTTGGAGAAACACAGGCTTGAATCCTGTGAACGTAGTTTATACGATCACACCGATCAGTGCAGCGGGCTGTTCAGGCAACGACTTTACAGTTACCGTTACCGTCAATCCGGAGCCTGTAGGAAACAACAGCACCACCACGGTCTGCGCAAACAGTCAGGTTAACGTGACTCTTTCGACCAACCCTGCTTCTGTAGCGGCGGCGACCTACGACATCGCCATCAATCCGAATGGACTTATACTTGCTGCGGGCACACCGAGCGGCGGCACAGGAAAACTGGCTAACGAAATTCTGGACGACGTTTGGGCAAACACTGGTCTTGGCCCTGTGAACGTGATCTACACGATCACCCCGGTTAGCGCAGGACCCGCGAGCTGTTCGGGCGATCCTTTCACCGTAACAGTGACGGTTAACCCTCAGCCTGTCGGCTCGAATGTAACAGCAACACGATGCAGTGATGCTTTGGTAGGAGTGACCCTCACAACAAGTGTCACAGCTGTTTCGGCATCGAGCTACAATATCACAACCGCCAATGGTGGTTTGACTCAGGTCGCCGGCACGGTAAGTCAAGGCAACGGAAAGGCTGCTAACGAACTAGCTGACGACGTTTGGAGAAATACGGGCTTGAACCCCGTCGATGTTGTTTATACTGTAAGGCCCGTGAGTGCGGCAGGTTGTATCGGTGACCCTTTCACTATAACGATCACCGTCGATCCGGAACCCGTTGGAGCAAACAGCACGATAACCAAATGTAGCGACGACGTAGTAGGGGTGGTGTTGACAACCAACGCTGCTTCGGTAGCTGCGGCCACCTATACCATTGCAGTAAATGCCAACGGTCTTATACTCAGCGCGGGTACTGCCAGCGCCGGCTTAGGCAAAGCGGCCAATGAGCTCGCCGACGATGTATGGAGAAATACCGGTCTGAATCCTGTTGATGTTATTTATTCCATCACTCCTGTAACTGCAGCGCTTTGCGAGGGAAATGTTTTCACAGTAACCGTAACTGTTAACCCTGAACCCGTTGGTTCAAACAGCACAGCAAGCAAATGCAGCGACGAAGTCCTGGGCATCAACCTGACGACCAGCGCTACCGCGGTTGCAGCAGCTAATTATACCATCGCCGTGAACGCAAACGGACTTCTCCAGGTCGGTGGCACGAGCTCTGCCGGTGCCGGCAAGGCCGCCAGTGAAATTGCCGACGACGTTTGGAGAAATACTACCAACGCACCGGTTAACGTTGTTTATACCATTACACCGATGACCGGCGCTCCATGTGCCGGCGATTCCTTTACAGTAACCGTTACGATCAACCCCGAACCTATCGGTGTAGCTCAAACACCGACACGTTGCAGCGACGAGCTCGTGGCAGTGACCCTCGGCGTAACCGGCGCCTCCGTGGCCGCAGCTACTTATGATATCAGTATCGTTGCCAACGGTTTGACATTCAATGGAACGACATCGAGCTCAGGCACCGGAAAGCTTGCCAACGAGCTCATGGATGACAAGTGGACCAACACGGGTCTTACACCGGTGAATGTCGAATACACGATCATTCCTGTAAGCGGCACTCTCTGCCAGGGCGATCCATTTACCGTGATCATAACGGTCAACCCCGAACCTGTTGGCGCCAATAGTACGGCCGCAAGATGTAGTGACGACGCGGTAAACCTGCCGCTTTCGACCAGTGGCACAGCCGTTGCCGCCGCGACCTACGACATCGTGATCAACCCGAACGGTCTTGTTTTTAGCGGAACAACTCCTAGCGCAGGTTCTGGTAAGCTTGCGAATGAACTTCTCGACGATCGTTGGACGAACGACGGTCTCATACCGGTGAATGTGATATATACCATTACTCCGGTCAGCGCTGCCGGCTGCCCGGGAGATCCATTCACTGTAAACGTAACTGTGCGACCGGAACCGGTAGGCTTCGACACGCCTATTACTGTATGTAGCGACCAGGCTGTCGGCTTTACATTAAGCACGAACGGCAGCAGTGTCGCAGCGCAGTCCTATACTATCAGCGTGAACGCAAACGGCCTGATCCAAAGCGCCGGTACCAATAGCGCCGGCGCCAATAAAGGCGTCAGCGAGCTGGTCGCCGATGCGTGGAGGAATACTGGTACCGTTCCCGTGGACGTCATTTATACGATTACACCGGTGACCGCTGCTCCGGCACTCTGCCCGGGCGATCCATTCATTGTAACAGTCACCGTTAATCCCGAGCCGGTTGGCGCAAGCGTCGTTACTGATAAGTGTAGCGATGAAGTTTTCAACATCATTCTCACAACAAGTGGTTCTTCCGTAGCGACCGACTCTTATCACATTGCCGTGAATTCTAACGGCCTCGTGCAAAGCGCCGGTACACCCAGTGTAGGCCTTAACATGGCAGCCAACGAGATCGCCGACGATGCATGGCACAATATCACCACCGCACCGGTCAATGTTGTTTACACGATCACACCTGTATCTGCTGCTCCTGAAAGCTGCGAGGGTAATGCGTTCACGATCACCGTTGCAATCAATCCGGAGCCTGTTGGCCAGAGCGTGACTGTTACAGATTGCAGCACGACACTGAACTACAATATCCAGACGGACAACATCAATTTACTTGGTAACTCATTGCCGAGCGTGTTCACCTATACCGTCGTCTCGACCGACGAGATTGCCGTTCCGACACCTCCGGCTCTCGACAGGGTTGTGGCAACTTCGGATCCTATCACCGACAGCTTCACCAACACGTCGAGTGCAGCCGTTGATGTGACCTACACCATCACCCCGTTCAACGCCGTGGCACCTCTTTGTGGAGGTACAACTTTCACCTACAAGGTGAAGATAAGTCCCAAGCCTGTTGGCGTAAGCAGCACGAAGGCGGCAGTATGTTCCGACGTCGCGTTCGACTTCGACCCGCAGAATGATCTTTCTCCCAGTGTAGCCAGCTCGTTCGTATGGACTGTTGCCTACGACCCAGGTATTGTAGTGAAAATAGGGAAGACCCCCAAGACCGGTAACATCGCAGAAACACTGACCAACTCGACGGCAGTCGTGCACAATGCGGTGTACACCGTAATCCCTACAGCATCGGGAAGCAGCTGTATCGGCGATCCCTTCACGATCACGGTACCGATCAACCCCGAACCGGTAGTTGCCAGCGGCCTGGATGTTACCCAGTGCAGCGACCTGACGTTCGGGTCCAGCCTGGCTACGACAGGTTCGTCCGCACCGGCCGTCAACTACGATATCACTGCCCTGGTTGAAGCCGGCCTCACCGGCTCGCCTACAACAGGCACAACGCTGGCAGCTAATGCACTCGCCGGCGATGCGTTCACGAACCTCAACGCCGCGCAGTTACGTGTAACTTATACCGTTATCCCCAGGGCTGCCACCGGCTGTCTTGGTGATGCAAAAGATGTGATCTTCAAAATAAATCCCGAGCCCGTACTGGCATCGCTGATCATCCCGGACATCTGCAGCTCGAACATTAACAATGCGTCGTCTACCAACATCGTACTCGGAACGAACGGCACGTCGATCAATGCAACAAACTATCGGCTTGATGTCCTTGAATACCGGTATGTCGGCGACCCGGCTTACGCGGCCGGTGCACCCGTCGGATTCTCGTTCCCGCCTTCAAACAAGGTCATAACGAATTCAGGCGACGCGAATGTTGTGAAGACCGATGCCTTCACCAACACATCAAACAGAACGGTTGAAGTGAAGTACACCTTTACACCTTCGAGCGGTCTGAGTTGCTTAGGCGACGCCATGGACTTCGTCATCAAGGTCAACCCTCAGCCGACTTTGAACCCTGCGCTTAACCCGGCTGACGTCTGCAGCGAGGTGATCTCGTCTGTTACGTTAAGTGTAAATCCTGCGCCTCCTTCGATAGCAGCGAATAACTACATCATACGGTCGATCAGCTTTTCCGGGCTGATAGCAGGCGCGAGCAATGCCGGTTCGGGTGCAGGCAAGCCCGCCAACGCGATATTCAATGACGTATACACCAATACAACGTCAGGCCAGCTACCCGCAACTTATTCCATTGCGCCGGTATCCGGTTCAGGCTGCGTAGGACCCGATCAGGATGTAGTCCTGAGGGTCAACCCGTCTCCGAACCTGCAGGTTGCCAATGCCATTACATGTAATGGTCAGATCTCCGGTATTTCCTTCGCCGCAGATCCTTCCGGTATTGCGGCAACCAGCTATGATTTTGTCTCAGTGGCAGCTGAGCCAGGCCTCACGGCAGCTGGAACCAACGTCGTCGCTCCGGCCAACGGGGTTGCAGCAGGTTTCATCCAGAACGACCGCTTTACCAACGCCGATCTGGTAACACATAAAGTCATCTACACGATCAGGCCTGTCGCCGCCAGCACATGTAAAGGCCCTGCCGAATTGGTCGAGCTCACGGTTGAACCTATTATCCAGGTAGTTCCGATCTCGGCGAATCCCAACATCTGCGGTGATAGTTTTGCTCAGACAGCGATCACGCTGACTTCCGGATCCATCCCTTCAGCCGGACCGATATCCTTCAACTTTACCGCAGCAGTAGCGCCGGCTGGCCAGGTAACTGGTTTTACGTCGACCGCGTCAAGCCTGCCTATTAACTATGTTGTGGACGACAAGCCGTCAAATAATTCTAACATCGTCAAAACACTGACCTACACGATCATTCCGAGGGCCTTGGGCGCGAGGAACGGTTTAGGCTGTGATGGCACTTTTGTGCCGGTTGTGATAACCGTACAACCGAGACCGAGGGTGACCGCTCCTACAACGAAGAATATTTGTGAGAACGATGATGTGAATATCACGCTTACCTCGCCGACCGTTCCGTCATCCGGAGCCGCCAGCTTGTTCTTCGATATGACATCGGTTGTAACGGGTGCCATTGTAGGCGCTTCACCTGCCGGCAGCTTTGTAAATGGCGCAACCATGCATGAAGTGCTGGTCAACAATGACCCTGCGAACAGTACCGTTGCATATACATTCACTCCGAAATTCACAGATGCTGGAACGTTCGGAACTTGCATTGGCGCTGATGTGGTAACCCTCGTGTCAGTTGCTCACAGACCCAGAATTGTTCCGATCCCTGACTTCAGTATCTGTCACGGTGAAATTTTTGATCCCATCGATATCGTTGTCGATACGGATCCCTTATCAACGTTTATCAACTGGACGGTGTCAACGGACCCCGCCGTTAAGGGATCAAATGGTGCAGGCAGCACGTTCTCACAGGTGTTGTTTAATAAATCAGCCGACCCCGTAACGCTTACCTACACGTTGCAGGCCAGCAACATCGGCAACGTTCCGGCATGTATCGGACCTTCCATACCGTTGAAGGTCACTGTCTATCCGGAACCTAAGCTGAAGCCTATTGCTCCGGACAACGTGTGTAACAACGAGACCATTAATGTAACTCTGGAAAGCACTGCCAATGGCACCACATACATTTGGGCTGCCCCCGATCGCAGCGACCCGGCTCTGCCCGTAATAGGACCCGGAAGCGGTTCGGTGATCAACCAGATGTTTGTCAATAACACCGAGTCACTCGGCAACTACCAGTATAGGATCACACCTTCGGTGATCATTCCCGCAAGTGGCGGAAAAGAGTGTATCGGTACCGATGGCTTCATGATCATCAATGTTGCTCCCCCCATTGTAGGACAGCTCTACAGCTCGGATGGAGATAATACAGCATTTGTCTGCAAAGGCGCCAGGGACTTCATGTTCTTTGATTTCGCCGGCTTGCCACTGTTCGAGTATACATACAGTGATGGCGTAAATCCTCCGAAGACCGTAGGTGGCAAAGGCCCGATCGATATCGTAACGGTTACCCCTGCGGTGACGACAACGTATACCCTGTTGTCCGTGAAAGACGGCTTCGGATGCGTTGCGAATCCAACAGGTCAGCAGGTTACAGTGAACGTCGGTGTCACCGATGCCACGTTCTCGGTCGATGGACCCGCGATAGCATGTAGCCCTTACCAGGTGAAGTTCAAGCACGACGAAGTTGCAGGTGTTAACTATACCTGGAAATGGTTCGACGGTGTTCCGGATAGCGCATACTTAGCTGCAAGCAACGTGTCAGGTCAACTGGTTCCTCATACCTTCTTCAATCCTTCGCCGAGCGGCAACGTGCGCTACAAGGTATACCTCGAGTCGTCGCTCGATGCCAACTACCCCGGTGGTTGCTTGAAGTCGACATTCCAGGAAGTACGAGTGTACCCGACGATCAGTACCGGTGTATTCCCCGACAAGTCGGTGATCTGCTCCGATGAGACCGTAACGTTCGTAAACTCTTCACAAGGTGTTTCGACCCATCGATGGTTCTATCGTGTGGCAGGAAGCGCGACGGAACTCGATGTGAAGTCAACTTCGAATGTGTCGTTCAAGATGCCTAATACATCGAGCTCGAATCCTATCACGTATGAAGTCGTTTACCAGTCGACCAATGGAAATTGCCCTGCCCTGGATGTGATCACGCCGATCGAAGTCTATCGTGGTGTTGATGCACACTTCAGTCATACAGTACCTACTGTGTTCGTAGGTGGCCATTCGACAGTAACATTTACAAACGATTCGGCCCCGGTCGACGTAGCAGACTTCAAGTACGAATGGGAATTCGGTCTCAATGCCACCCCTGAAGGCGGTCTTGGCGCCGGGCCATTTAACCTGGATTACACGACACCTGGTCCGAAGGAGATCGTCCTCGTAGCCACGAACGTCCTGGCGGACGCCGCCGGCCTGTCGTGCGCCGATCAGTTCAGGGAGATCATACAGATCGTTGTACCTCCATTGATCGCAGACTTTACAGCGATACCGCTCGAAGCATGTTTCCCGACTGACATCACCATTACGGAAAACAAAGCTACCGGCGACAAGTTTGCGTGGAGAGTGATCGACAATGCCGGTACAGCCGCGCAGTCGAACGCCGATCTGCCTGTGTTCAAAATACCGTCACCGGGTAAGTACACCATCGAGCTCGTGACCAGCAACTCGTTTACCGGAGATCAGAAGACAGCTACGAAGGACATCATCATCTACAATCTGCCGATGGCTTCATTCGATGTACGTCCGGGTGTCGTGTATGTGCCGGATACCGAGCTCACTACCTATAACTTCTCCGACGGCGCGACATCGTACCTGTGGGATTTCGACGACGGCACGACCAGCGACGACAAGGAACCGACTCACAAATATCGTATCGAAGGGGTTTATGATATCATGCTGATCGCGATGAACGATCACGGTAACAATATCGTCTGCGTGGATACGCTCATCCGGAAAGTAACGGCCAAGCAAGGTGGTGTAACACGCGTACCGAACGCATTCACACCTAGCCCTAACGGTCCGACATCCAGTATTGGCTCGCCTCCCACGCCAGGATCCAATTCTTTCAACGATACCTTCCTGCCGCAGGTGAAAGGCGCGGAAGAATTCAATATGCAGGTGTTCGACCGCTGGGGTAACCTCGTGTTCGAAAGCAATAACTCCAACATCGGTTGGGACGGTTACGACAAGCACGGTAAGCTCATGCCAGCCGGTGTGTATGTGTTCAAGATGACGTTGCGATTATCCGACGGACAGCGAACCACGCAAGTGGGTGACATAACGATGATCAGGTAAATAGGCTATAAAACGGGATAGCATGAGGAGACTTTTATTTTTTGTAATTGTGACTCTGATGGGGACCGCCGCTATGGCGCAGGACCCTCAGTTCTCACAATATTACCAGGCGCCGCTCTACATGAACCCGGGCTTTACCGGGATCACGCCGCAGCAGAGATTTGTTCTCAACCAACGTATCCAGTGGCCCAACCTGCCGCAGGCATTCGTCACCACTGCAGCCAGCTACGACATCTGGGTCGACGAGCTTAAGAGCGGATTCGGTATCCTCGCGACCACCGATAAAATGGGATCAGCAGGGTGGAGGACCACCACTGCATCACTCTTGTACAGTTACAAAGTCCGCCTCAATGACAAGATAGTCTTCTCGCCGGGCCTCCAGTTCGGCTACGGTATCAACGGCCTGGACCGCACCCGCCTTCGCCTCGGTGATGGTCTCGAGTTCAACGGTCAATCGCTCGACCCCGATGTGAACAGACTCGGCAACCAACAGTATTTCGACTTTGGATCCGGCTTCCTGTTCTACAGCCGCACACTATGGCTGGGCGCCTCGTTCAATCACATGAACAGGCCCAACCTGTCTATCCTCAACAGCACAAGCCGTTTGCCCATGAAGACCACTATCCATGGCGGTGCGCGTATCTCATTGTATAACGGCCCCCGCACAACCGGTAAGGTATCCTACATTACACCTTCGTTCATCTATCGCGTCCAGGGACCAATCACCCAGCTTGACCTGGGCGTGAACTATCACATCGACCCGGTGTCGATCGGTATCTGGTACCGTGGTAAACCGTTCGATGAAAATGTGATCGGTTCGATCAACCAGGATGCCCTCATATTCACGATGGGATTGTTCCTGAAGAACTTGAACATCGGCTATAGCTACGACTTCAACGTGTCGGCGCTCTCCACTTCGGCCGGCGGTTCGCATGAGATCAGCCTGATCTACGAATTTGTTGCCAAACCTATTGCAAGACAGGTGAAAAAAAGCAACAAGCTGATTCCATGCCCCACGTTCCACCAGAAGCCGAATTTCTGGAAGAAGTAACTGACGGTTAGTTACCTTTGCGGCAAACGCCGGCTGATGAACTTTAGAGCGGAGCTCGAAAAGCACCCTATTTTTTACACCATAAGAGACGCCTCAGAAGGCCTTGGATATCAGTCGTTTGTGGTCGGCGGTTATGTGCGCGACCTCATCCTCGGCCGTCCTTCCAAAGACCTCGACTTCGTATGCGTTGGCAGTGGCATTGAGCTGGCCGAAGCCGTCGCCGGTAAGCTCGGGAACATACAGCCTACCGTGTTCCGGAATTTCGGAACGGCCATGATCCCACACAATGACTTCGACCTGGAGTTTGTGGGGGCGAGAAAAGAATCCTACCGGGCCGACTCCCGCAAGCCGGTCGTTGAAGACGGATCCCTGAAAGACGACCAATTGCGGCGGGACTTCACCATCAATGCGATGGCCATCAGTGTGAACAAGGAAGATTTCGGTACGCTGCTCGATCCTTTCGATGGGGTGGGGCATATCAAGAAAAAGATACTCAAGACGCCGCTCGACCCCACGATCACATTCTCCGATGATCCGCTGCGCATGATGAGGGCGGTGCGTTTCGCTTCGCAGCTGGGCTTCGACATCGACGCAGATACCTTCGAGGCAATCCGGAAAAACGGCGAGCGTCTGAAGATCGTTTCCATGGAACGCATCACCGACGAGCTCAACAAGATCATACTCTCGCCGGTGCCATCGTATGGATTCAAGCTCCTGTTTCACAGCGGACTGTTGAAATACTTCTTCCCCGAAATGATAGCACTGCATGGCGTCGAGTATGTGCACAACCACGCGCATAAAGACAATTTCTTTCATACACTGCAAGTCCTCGACAACGTTGCAAAGATGTCGGACGACCTGTGGCTGAGATGGGCTGCTATCCTTCACGACATCGCCAAACCCGCCACGAAACGTTTCGAGCCGAAGCACGGATGGACATTTCACGGGCACGAAGAGAAAGGAGCACGGATGACCCCGGCTATATTCCGACGGTTCAAGCTTCCCATGGGCCCGCAAATGTTGTTTGTACAGAAACTGGTGAGGCTTCATCTCCGTCCGATAGCATTGGTACATGAGGTGACCGATTCGGCTGTTCGAAGGTTGTTGTTCGAAACCGGCGAAGACGTAGAAGCGCTCATGAAGTTGTGCCGCGCCGATATAACCTCGAAGAACAACGACAAGGTCTCGAAGTATCTCAAGAACTTCGACCTGGTCGAGAAAAAGATGGTGGAAGTGGAAGGAAAGGACAAGGTCAGGAATTTCCAGCCCCCCGTCACGGGTGACGAGATCATCAAGTGGCTCGGGCTCACGCCCGGGCGGATCGTCGGGGACATCAAAGAACAAATAAAAGATGCTATTTTGGATGGCGTGATCCATAACGACCGCGAAGAAGCGATCCGGTTCATGATCGAGATAGCCCGAAAAAAAGGAATTACAGTTACTGAGTCAAATCTATTAAATCCATAACTATGCGTCTTATTGTTATTCTCCTGCTCCTCATTACCACAGCAGGCTTCGCCCAGAAAAAGAAAAAAGACAAGGACAAGGAGCCGGAACCGGCCGCTACGGGACAACCGCAGCAACCTGCCGCAACAACAACACCACCACAACAGCAGCCAACCGCTACCGATTCAATTCCGACTGCCAGCCAGATCCTGACAGAGCATTTCCTGAGAAAATACTCAGCCGCCGCAAGATGGAATGATCCCGACATTGCCAAGGATGCACTGTACGATGTTATCATCGAGAACCCGGGAAACGACTCCCTGGTCTATAGCCTTGCTTACCTTTACTATGATCAGCAAAAGTTTGCTTCGTCATTCCTGATCGCACAAGACTTGCTCTCGATGCAGCCGAAAGATCCCGCGTACTTAGAGATGGCGGGAAGCTCCGCACAGCAACTCGGGGCGAACGATAAAGCTCTCCAGGCATTCGAGAGCCTTTACCTGATCAACAACAACATCAAGACACTCTACCAGATCGCGTTCCTCCAGTACAATCTAAAGCGGACCGCTGAGTGTACCACCAGCATCAGTATTCTCCTCGCCAAACCTGAGGCTGCAACCGAGAAGGTGGTGTTCAACGACGCCAAGGGTGTTCCCAAGGAATATCCCCTCAAGGTGTCGGTGCTGAACCTGAAGGGCCTCCTGGCCCTGGATCAAAACGACAAGGCCGGCGCTAAAAAGGCCTTTACGGAGGCCCTTGCGGCAGCTCCGGACTTCATCCCGGCCAAAGAAAACATGGAAAAAACCAAGTAGGCATGCAACCCCTTACCCGCTTTGCCTGTCACTGTATTTTAGTAGAATTGTGACTTGTCGGCTGAGGCTGTAAATATTCACGAAGAACTGATCCGGCGCTGTCGGGGAGGGGACCAGCAGGCACATTTCAGGCTGTACCAGTTGTATAAGAAAAGCATGTACAACGTTGGGTACAGGATCGTGAACAACGAGGAGGAGGCCGAAGACGTGCTACAGGAAGCGTTTATCAGCGCTTTTCGCAACCTGGAGTTCTACCGCGGTGATGCGACCTTCGGCGCGTGGTTGAAACGAATAGTTGTAAACAAGGCAATTAACTACCTGAAAAAGAGGCAGTTAGAACGGTTGCCAGACGATGATAGATGGGACGTCAAGGAGGAAGAGATCACCGATGACCTCGGCCATTTTCCTTTCACCGTCGAGCGGGTGCGGGAGGCAATAGCCATCCTGCCCGACGGATACCGGGCGGTTCTATCGCTCTACTTGTTGGAAGGATACGACCACGGGGAGATCGGCGAAATACTCGGCATCTCTGAGTCGACGTCCAAGTCGCAGTTCAACCGGTCGAAGAAGAAACTGAAGGCAATGCTTGAAGGAAAAGATGTATGAGCGACAAGCTTAAAGACTTTATAAAAAACCACCGCGACGAGTTCGACAACCGCGAGCCGTCGGACCGTGTGTGGGAAGGAGTACAGAAAGGAATTTCAGGCACGGAAGGCGGTAAGATCAAATCACTCTGGACTTCTGTATCTATCTGGCGGGCGGCGGCAGTTATCTTTCTCGGATTATCGGTGTACCTGTACTTCGGCCAAAAGATCGAGCAGAAAAATGACATGTCGAAACTTCAGGTAGAGTTCCGCGACCTCGAATCGTTCTACGGCGGACAGATAGCGGAGAAGGTTGCCTTTATCGATAACCTGGACGGTTACGAAGACGACCGGTTTACGCAGGACGTACAGAAGCTCGATGCGATGTACGAGGTACTGAGAGAAGAAATGAAGACCAGGCCCAGCGAGAAAGTGAAGGATGCCCTGATCCTGAACATGCTGGTGCGCATCGACCTGTTGAATCAACAGATCAAAAGGCTCGAAGACTCCAGGAAGGAAAATAAAGAGATAGAGGAAATTATCTGACCTAGAAATCTTCTGTGGTCAGCTCGAATTTGTCCACGTTCGAGTCCAGCACTTTTCCGTTTTCGCATTTAAGCACACGGCATGGAAACTTGCGGATCAACCCGTAGCTATGCGTTGCCATCAGAACAGCCGTACCGCTTTTGTTGATCTGTTGAAACAGCTTCATGATGCCCGATGCCACTTCTGGGTCGAGGTTGCCGGTGGGTTCGTCGGCGAAGAGGATGAGCGGCTCGTTCAATAATGCTCTCGAAATAACTACCCGTTGTTGTTCACCACCCGAAAGCTGATGGGGCATTTTCTTTTCTACCGATCCGAGTCCAACCTGCATCAGTACTTCCGCCATGCGGCCTTTCATACGTCCGTTGTCGGACCAGCCCGTGGCTTTCATGACAAACATCAGGTTCTCTCCGACAGTGCGGTCGGGAAAAAGCTGGAAGTCCTGGAAGATGATTCCGACTTTGCGTCGCAGGAGGGGCACCTGGCCGGTCTTGATGCTACCGATGTTGAAGCCTGCCACGCTGATCTCGCCATGGCGTAAGGGCAGGTCTGCGTACAGTGTCTTCAGCAACGATGATTTACCAGAGCCGGTCCGGCCGACCATGAAAACGAACTCACTCTTCTCGATGTTGAAGGTGACGTTATCTAAAATCGTATTGTGATCCTGGAGGATCGATGCTTCTTTGATGCTGACAACCGGGTCGGACGAAAACATGAATTATCCGTTGGCCTTCTTGTGGTCGGCGAGGAATTTTGCGAGTCCTGCATCCGTGAGGGGATGATTCAGCAGGTCGGTGATTACTTTCAGGGGGCATGTAACAACGTCGGCGCCGAGCTCCGCACATTTGATGAGGTGCATGGTGTGGCGAACGCTGGCCGCGAGTATTTCAGTACCGTACCCGTAGTTGTCGTAGATCCGGCGTACCTGTGCGATGAGCTCCAGGCCGTCCTGGCCGATGTCGTCGAGGCGACCGATGAACGGAGAGAGGTAACTGGCGCCGGCCTTGGCGGCAAGTATGGCCTGGCCGGGAGAGAATACGAGTGTGCAATTGGTGCGAATACCTTCGCTTGAGAATTTCTTGATCGCTTTGACACCATCTTTGATCATCGGCACTTTCACAACGATCTTGTCGTCGATCTTAGCAAGCTCTTTTCCTTCTTTAATGATTGTGTCGAAGTCGGTGGCGATCACTTCTGCCGAAACGTTGTTGTCGACGATATCACAGATGGCCTTGTAGTGCCCCATGATCTTTTCCTTTCCCGCGATGCCTTCCTTGGCCATCAGGGAAGGATTGGTGGTAACGCCGTCGAGGACGCCGAGGTCGTGAGCTTCTTGTATTTCCTTAAGATTGGCCGTGTCAATGAAGAATTTCATCTTACTGATTGAGTGAATGTTGCGATAAAGTTAATGATTATTGTTCAGAGTGCAGGTTGCAGGGTACAGCTCTGTAGCCTTAAGGTTTCTCTCACTGTACACTGTACCCTGTACCCTGTACCCTGTACCCTGTACTCTGTACTCTGTACATAGTATGGCCGAAGGCAAAAAAAGAGGCAAGCCGAACATCGCACCGCTACAACCGCCTACCCTTGCTACCTTCCGGTCCTGGGGGAGTTCAGCAGGAGCTGGTCGTGCCGACTTGCCAAGCTCAAAATTAATTATTTCTCACGGAAAACACGGAAAGCACGGAAAAATGCAGCGACCTTTTTAGAAGCGTTTCCGTGTTTTCCGTGCATTCCGGGAGAGTATAGAGATATTAAACCAATCCGCTCCAGTACAAATTGAATTCAAGTGGACTGCAGGCTTGAAAACCTTCCTCGGTCAATTCTGTTTGGAATTCGCCGGTTAACTCGATCTCACTGGTCTCCGCTTCACCCTTTACAGGAACAATGATCTCGACGCCGGTGCGATGAATAGGGTTCACTTTGATAAGGGTTTTACCACTTTCATCTTCTTTCTTAAAATACTGATGTACAATATTTGACCCCGATTGCTTTGGCATCTGATTTCAGTTCAAAAGTGGATTTGCGGGCGCAAATTACCACTGTTTCCTGTATCGGTTGCCCTAATATTTGGTATTTTGAGCCCTCATCACTATTATTGCCCTCTCAATTTTAAATGAATGGGAAGAGGAGATAAAAAGACCAAAAAAGGCAAGCGTTTCAAAGGTTCTTACGGCGTTTCAAGAAACCGTACCGCGATCAGAGCACGCCGGAAAAGGGCTGCTACTAAGAAGTCGGAAGCTGCAGCAGCAGCAACGGCTAAGCCCCGCAGAGTGGTAAAGAAGAAAGCTGAAGCTTAAAACTCAGACATCGATGTATAACATTTCAAACGTAGCATGGTGGTGGCACGGTTTCGTAAAGGATCGGCACACGGCTATTGTTTGATGGTATAAAACCAAGGATATCGAAAAGCCTGCTCCGATTCAAAAGAGCAGGCTTTTTTTATTTATAAATACGTAGGATCGTATGAAGTATAAGTACCACACGCAACACAAAAAATTACTGGCCGACACCCTTACGCCGGTCAATATCTACCTCAAGCTCCGGGATGTTTTCGCCGAAAGCATTTTGCTCGAGAGCTCCGACTATCACGGCCACGAGAATAGTCTCTCTTTGATCTGCTGCGACCCGCTGGCATCGTTCATGGTGGAGGGGAATATTGTGACGACTGTGTTTCCCGATGGAAAGAGTGAGAATACATCTCTCACGGAACGCACGGAAAACACGGACAGACTGGCTGATCTCTTTGAAGAATTCCGCAACTCATTCCAGGCCGAGGACAATATTGCAAGCAAGTATGTAAGCAATGGGCTGTTCGGGTATATCTCTTACGATACTGTCCGGTTCTTTGAAGATGTCAACATCAAAAAGAGAGAGTCGCTGATACCCGATATGGTATACAGGCTTTACCGGTATGTGATCGTGGTCGATCATTTTTCGAATGAATTGAGCCTGTTCGAGAATAACTTCGGTAGTGCGCAGGGTATCGGCCTTCCGAAGCTGGAACAGATCATCTTCAGCAACCGGTTTTCGACCTATCCTTTCGCCCGGACAGGAGAGGAGAAGTCGAACTTCAGCAACGATCAGTTCCTGGATGTGATCGGTAAAGGGAAAGAACATTGCTATCGCGGGGACGTTTTCCAGATCGTGTTGTCCCGGCGCTTCGAATGTGGTTTTCGCGGCGATGAGTTCAATGTCTATCGCGCGTTGAGGTCTGTTAATCCTTCACCCTATCTTTTTTATTTCGATTACGGCAATTATAGATTGATCGGGTCGTCGCCCGAAGCACAGCTGCAAGTGAAAGCCGGACATGCTCATATCTACCCGATCGCGGGAACATTCCGCCGGTCGGGCAACGACCAGGAGGATGCGCTCCTCGCCGAGAAGCTTATGGCAGACGAAAAAGAAAATGCCGAACACGTTATGCTGGTCGATTTAGCCCGGAACGACATGAGCCGCAACGCGTCGGATGTAAAGGTGGAAGTTTTCAAAGAGGTACAGTTTTACTCGCATGTGATACACCTCGTGTCGAAAGTGACCGGTACGGTGAACAAAGACTCGTCGGTCGTACACATGGCTGCCGATACGTTCCCGGCCGGGACTTTATCGGGCGCGCCGAAACACATGGCGATGACGCTGATCGAACGGTACGAGAACGTGAACCGCGGTTTCTACGGCGGAGCCATCGGGTTCATCGGCTTCGATGGAACTTTCAATCACGCGATCATGATACGGACGTTTCTCAGTCACGGTAACAAGCTGGTGTACCAGGCGGGCGCGGGTGTGGTTGCGAAGTCGGAAGCTTCGAGTGAATTACAGGAGGTCAATAATAAACTGGCGGCGCTTCGGACCGCCTTGGAGCTGGCTGAAAAAATATGAAAATACTGGTATTAGATAACTACGATTCGTTTACATACAACCTGGTGCACATCCTCCGGAAGCTTGGTCACTCGCCCGACGTTTACCGGAATGACAAGATCTCCGTGGAAGCTGTCGGCGGTTACGACAAGATCATGCTCTCGCCGGGTCCGGGTGTCCCCGATGAGGCAGGGATCATGAAGGACGTAGTCCGGACCTATGGCAAGTCGAAGAGCATCCTCGGTATTTGCCTGGGACACCAGGGGATCGGGGAGGTTTTTGGCGCGGAGCTGTTCAATATTCCAAAAGTCCTTCACGGGGTGACCTCTTCGGTGTCGATAATCGACAGTGAGGAATATCTTTTCAAGGGTGTGAAGAACAATTTCGAAGCAACGCATTACCATTCGTGGGCGGTGAAGCCCGGATCGATCCCGTCGTCATTGAAAGTAACTGCTACCAACGGGGAAGGATTGGTCATGGGGTTAAGGCACGTGGAATATGATGTGAAGGGCCTGCAATTTCATCCCGAGTCGGTCATGACGACGGAAGGACCAAAGATGATCGCGAACTGGATAAAAAACTGATCATGAAGCAAATTCTGAATGAACTCATCGACCATAGGTCGCTTACGCGTGAGACGGCACACCAGGTGCTGGTAGACCTCACCAGCGGGAAGTACAACCAGAGCCAGACGACGGCATTCATGACGATCTACATGATGCGAAGCATCACCATCGACGAGCTCCAGGGCTTTCGTGACGCCATGCTGGAGCTTTGTATCCCGGTGAAGTTCGACGCGCCTGTGATGGACGTATGCGGCACGGGAGGTGATGGTAAGAACACGTTCAACATTTCAACATTGTCGTCGTTTGTGGTGGCCGCGGCGGGGCAGCCGGTTGCGAAGCACGGCAACTACGGAGTGTCGTCGGTGAGCGGGTCGTCGAACATACTGGAACACTTCGGGTACAAATTCACCAATGACATCGACTCGCTGAAGCGCAGCCTGGACGAAGCCAACATCTGTTTCATGCATGCGCCGCTTTTTCACCCGGCCATGAAAAACGTAGGGCCCATACGCAAAGAGCTCGGCGTGAAGACATTCTTTAACATGCTTGGCCCTATGGTCAACCCGGCATTCCCGACACGGCAGCTGGTGGGTGTATTCAGCCTCGAGCTTGCAAGACAATATGGATACCTCTACCAGAACACCGACAAACAATTCCTGATACTTCATTCACTGGACGGATATGATGAAGTGTCACTCACGTGCCCATTCAAATATTTCTCCAACGAAGGAGAGAAGGTAACGAGCCCGAAAGACCTGGGACTGCCCCAGTTAAAATACGAGCAGATCAAAGGCGGCCAGACGGTAGAGGAATCCGCGAAGATATTCATGATGATACTCGAAGGGAAGGGAACCGAAGCGCAAAACTCCGTTGTGATTGCCAATGCGGCAATGGCGTTGTATTGCGGAGATAGAGTTAAGGGGCTCGCACATGCTGTAACGCTCGCAAGAGAATCTTTGTCATCGGGAAAAGCACTGGACGCCTTTAAGAAACTTATTAGTTGACATGAAGCGGAACATCGAATATCGAACACTCAACACCGAATATCGAAGTGTATGAACATCCTGGACGAGATCATTGCACACAAACAGAAAGAAGTAGAGGAACGTAAATCTCTCTACCCGGTCAAGCTGTTGGAAAAGAGTATATTTTTCTCTTCACCGTCGGTTTCGTTGCGCAAGTACATTCAGCGTCCGGATAAGTCGGGGGTGATTGCAGAGATCAAAAGGAAGTCGCCTTCGAAGGGTGTGCTGAACAAGAATGTATCGATTGAACGAACGTCCATCGGTTACATGCAGGCGGGCGCTTCGGCGCTGTCGATACTCACGGACAACAAGTTTTTCGGTGGAAGCAACGATGACTTGATGACAGCCCGGAAGTTCAATTTTTGTCCCATCCTCCGGAAGGATTTTATGATCGATGAGTACCAGGTGATCGAAGCCAAGTCGATAGGCGCCGACGCGATACTGTTGATAGCGGCCGCCCTGGAAGTGAAGATGGCGGAACAGTTGGCAACTTTCGCCCACTCGTTGGGTTTGGAAGTATTGCTGGAGGTACACGATGAAGACGAGCTGAAAAGGACATCCGGCGTGGATGCCGACCTGGTAGGCGTAAACAATCGCAGCCTGAAGACGTTCGAGGTAAGTGTGGACGTATCGAAGAGACTGGCGCCGATGATTCCTGCGGGAAAGGTGAAGGTTTCGGAGAGCGGATTGTCCGACCCGGCGGTGATCGGGGAATTGAGGAAGTCGGGATATGAAGGTTTTTTGATCGGAGAGACGTTTATGAGACACGGAAGACCGGAAGAGGCGGCGATGGAGTTTATTAAACAACTTTTAAACACATAGATCACATAGAGACCAGCTTTAGTCATCAACAGGGTGATTACTATGTGCCCTGGTAATGCGAACTTAATTGGGGCGTATTTCCAGGACACATAAGCAGTTACGATCAGGTACAGCCTTGTGTTACCATGTGTTCGCCTATGTGATCTATGTGTTAAAAATGAAATTTATGATGAAGCTGAAAATATGTGGGATGAAAGACCTGGATAACATGAATGCGGTGGCGGAGTTGCGTCCCGACTACATGGGCTTCATCTTTTACCGGGATAGCCCCAGATACGTGGGCGGAAATTTTTCTCTGCCCGCGCCATTCCCTGGAGTTGCTAACGTGGGCGTATTTGTGGACGAAAGCACCGACGAAGTACTTTACCGGCTGAAATTTATAAAAAGCAGAACAGCGCAACTTCACGGAAGCGAAACGCCTTCGCAGTGTAACGAGCTTAGACGGTGGGGCGTGACCGTTATCAAGGTTTTTTCGGTGGATAAGGATTTCGATTTCAGACGGACCAAAGAATATCAACGCATGGCAAATTTCTTTCTGTTCGATACGAAAGGAAAGATGCCCGGTGGAAATGCGGAGACATTCGACTGGAATAAGCTGAAAGAGTACGATCAATCCGTTCCATTCTTTTTGAGCGGAGGACTGAATCCTGAAAATGTGAAGGACCTGAGTGTATTAAATGGAATGAATGTTCATGCTTTGGATCTGAACAGCGGCGTCGAGGATTCACCCGGCATTAAAAGTATTGAAAAGATAAAAAGTGTGATGTCAAGTCTGAAGTAGATCAGAGAACAAGTTTTTTCCAAAAATGAAATCTTATCGTCATGTTTGAAGTAGATCAAAACGGCTATTACGGAAACTTCGGAGGAGCATACATTCCCGAGATGCTATATCCCAACGTCGAAGAGCTTCGCACGAGGTATCTCGACATTATCAACAGCGATGATTTCAAAACGGAATTCGTCTACCTTCTGGAGAAATACGCCGGCCGGCCCACGCCATTGTTCTATGCCACACGGCTCTCGGAAAAGTACAAGACCAAGATCTACCTGAAACGCGAGGACCTTTGCCACACAGGCGCCCATAAGATCAACAACACCATCGGTCAGATCTTGCTGGCTAAACGCTTGGGCAAAACCAAGATCATTGCGGAGACGGGGGCAGGGCAGCACGGTGTTGCCACCGCCACCGTATGCGCATTGATGAACATGGATTGTGTGGTCTACATGGGGCAGCTGGATATCGGACGCCAGCGGCCCAACGTGGAGCGTATGCGCATCCTGGGTGCGAAGGTAGTTCCTGCGCTGAGCGGAAACATGACATTGAAAGACGCGACCAACGAAGCCATGCGTCACTGGATCAACAATCCGACCGACACGCACTATATCATCGGCTCTGTCGTCGGTCCGCACCCTTATCCCGACATGGTCACCAGGTTTCAATCGGTGATCAGTGAAGAGATGAAGAAACAATTGACGGAAGCTACCGGCAATCCGTGGCCCGACTATGTGATCGCCTGCGTGGGCGGTGGAAGTAATGCTGCCGGCGCGTTCTATCATTTCCTCGACAGCGAGCACGTGAACCTGGTAGGCGTGGAGGCGGCAGGTAAAGGAGTCGATTCGGGCGAGTCGGCGGCAACACTGGCGCTCGGTAAGCCCGGTGTGCTCCACGGCAGCAAGACCATTCTCATGCAGACCGCCGACGGGCAGGTGATCGAGCCGTATTCGATCTCGGCCGGACTGGACTATCCGGGTATCGGACCGTTGCACGCGCATCTGTTCGAAGTCGGGAGAGTGAAGTTCCTGAGCGCGACGGATGAAGAAGCGATGAATGCAGGTATCGAGCTCAGCAGGTTGGAGGGCATCATTCCGGCTATCGAGTCTGCCCACGCATTGGCTGCATTGAAACAACTGGATATGGATCCGGATGATGTTGTTGTCGTGAACGTTTCGGGTAGGGGAGATAAAGACCTTGACACCTACATCAAATGGGGAAAATACTGAAGCCGTGGTTTGTTGTTCGTTGTTCGTTGTTCGTGGTGGGTGCGTGGTTTGGAGCGTGCACTCCGGGGGACAAACCAACCGAACAACAACTCATTGATCACAAAACGGATGTCGACGCCTGGTACAACAAGCGTATCGAAGATCTTAAGTCAAACAACGGGTGGCTGAACCTTGCGGGTCTTTTCTGGCTCAATGAAGGCATAAATTCTTTCGGCAGCGATGAAGGGAACGACATCGTATTTCCTTCGGGCAAGATAGCCGGCAAGGCAGGATATTTCATGGTGAAGGGTGGGATGGTGACACTCATTCCCTCTAAGGATGCGGGTATCACGATCTATGGTCAGCCAGTGCAAAAAGATGTGGTGGTATTTCATCCGGATTCCGCAAGGGCTGTCAAACAGCTGCAGGGTTCCATCACCAGGCATGGATCACTCGAGTGGCACGTCATCCGTCGCGACGACAAGATGGGGATCAGGCTCCGTGACCTGGAGAGCGATGTGTTGAAGAGCTTTCGCGGCATTGAGAGATACCCGGTAGAATATTCATGGAGAGTGAAGGCAGAGTTCGAGCCGGCAAGTGCCGGTGCAACGATCGACATTACGAACGTGCTTGGCCAGACGACGGCACAGGACCTTGCTGGTATTTATGTCTTCGAACTTAACGGGAAGCAACACCGGCTGAGCGCGACAGCAGGCACCAGTAAGAAATTGTTCGTGGTGTTTGCCGATCCGACGAACGGTAAAGAAACATACCCTGCAGGAAAATTCATTTACATCGACAAGCCGGACTCTACGGGCGTCGCGTTCATCGATTTTAACAAGTCATACAACCCACCTTGTGCATTCACGGAGTTTGCAACCTGTCCATTGCCGCCAAAGGAGAATATTCTTGCGGCAGCGATAACGGCGGGTGAGAAAAATTACGACCTGCATAATCAGTAAAGAAGTGATCCATGAAAAACAGACTTCAACAACTATTTGCCAACACGAAGAAACCTTTGCTGTCGGTCTTTTATACCGCTGGTTTTCCGAAGCTGGACGATACCTCGCTGATCGCGGCGAGTCTCGAGAAGGCAGGGGCAGACCTGGTGGAGATCGGCATACCGTTCTCCGATCCGGTAGCCGACGGCCCCACGATACAGCAGAGCAACAAGGTTGCCCTCGAAAATGGGATCACACTCCCGCTGATCCTTCAGCAGGTGCGTGAGATCCGTAAGGCTGTGAATATTCCCATTATCCTGATGGGCTACCTGAACCCGGTCATGCAGTATGGGGTAGAGAGATTCGCGAAGGATGCAGGTGCGGCTGGAGTCGACGGCGTGATCTTGCCCGACATGCCCCTCGCCGAATATGAACGTGATTACCGGAAGGCATTCGATGACAATGGACTATTACTCACATTCCTCATTTCACCTACGACGTCGGAGGAAAGGATCCGTAAGATCGATCAGCTTTCGAGCGGGTTCATTTACGCCGTCTCTGCTTCGAGCACAACCGGCGCCAAGTCGGGCTTCGCGCCCGCGCAAATGGAATACTTCGAACGACTGAAGAAAATGAAATTGAAGAACCCGTTCCTCATCGGCTTCGGTATCTCCAACAATGACACATTCAAACAGGCTTCGCAATTCGGAGCCGGCGCCATTGTCGGCAGCGCGTTTGTGAATATGTTGAAAGATTCGAAAGACATCGGGAAAGATGTTGAGGTATTTGTAAAAGAGCTTATCAGTTAATCAAAGTTAGCCAAAGTTAAAATCCGTGTGATCCGTGCGATCTGTGAGAACCCATTCCAATGATCATCCAATTACAACAGAATATCACCCAGGCCGATAAGTCCGCCATCACCGAAAAGATGCAGACTCTCGATTTCAAGGCCACGGAAGTCCGTACACAACGCGGCACCTACCTGGTCGGCATCGGTAAGAAAGAGTTCGACCTGAGGCAGCTCGGTCACATGAAAGGGATCACCGACATCCACCGTGTGTCGGACGACTACAAACTGGTATCGAGGAAATGGAAGGTTGGACGAAGCAGCGTGGATCTCGGCGACGGAGTAGCCATTGGCGACGGAACACTGGCAGTCATGGCCGGTCCTTGTTCTATCGAAACCGAGCAGCAGGTGCAGGCTACGATCGACCACCTGGTGAAGAACAACGTAAAGATCATGCGCGGCGGTGTATTCAAGCCACGCAGCTCGCCCTACGCCTTTCGCGGGCTGGGTGTCGAAGGACTGAAGATGTGGTACACCCTGGCGAAGAAAGCCGGCATCAAGATCATCAGCGAGGTGATGCAAGTGAGTCAGATTGCCGATATGTATCCGTATGTCGACGTATTCCAGGTAGGGGCAAGGAACACTCAGAATTTCAACCTGCTCGACGAGCTCGGAAAGGTCGACAAGCCTGTGATGATCAAACGCGGAATATCGGGTACCATCGAAGAGTTGTTGTATTCAGCGGAGTACGTATTTGCTGCGGGCAATGAAAAACTGATCTTGTGTGAACGAGGCATCCGTACCTACGAACGTGCGAGCCGCAACACCCTCGACGTGAATGCCATCCCGATCCTGAAGGACAAGACACACTTGCCGGTGGTCGCCGATCCGTCGCACGGCATTGGCATCCGTGAGTTCATCGAGCCCGTTGCCCTGGCAGCAGTCATGGCGGGAGCTGATGGGATTATTTATGAGATGCATGAAAAACCGGAAGAGGCGTTTAGTGACGGAGCACAGACGTTGAATTTCGGGGAGTCGGAGAGGTTGGTCGATAGGATGAGGAAATCTTTTGAGTTGAGGATGGGGTTTTAGGTCGTTAATCGTTATTCGTTATTCGTTATTCGAGGCAGGGTTTAGGATCTTTTGGGTTGCGATTGCAAATTTTCTGAAGCGATTAGGGTCTTGATCTTCGGGTCAACGATTTCTGTTTACGAGCTTTCGATTAAGCTCTCATTTAACGAACCTTTTCTCACGGCTACACCAACAATTCTCGAAACCGCGATTAACGAATAACGACTAACGAATAACGACATGATAGTCTACGGTATCAAAAACTGCAACACAGTCAAATCCGCCCTCGAATGGCTGAAGAGCAACAACATCGAGTTCGAATTTCACGATTATAAAAAGTTAGGCATCACCGACTCGAAACTCAAAGAATGGTCCAAGCAAGTCGGGTGGGAGAGTCTTGTCAATAAACGCGGAACAACGTGGCGTCAGTTGGATGAAGCAACGCAGCAGAAGGTCACAAACGAAAAAGCTGCCATCGACCTGATGGTAGAAAAAACGAGCGTAATTAAACGCCCGTTGATCGAACAAAATAATAAAGTGATCCTACTCGGTTTCGACGAGGCCGACTACAAAAAGAAGTTAGCCTAAAACCTGCTTTATCTTTTCAGCCGCGTCTTTTAGTAAGATCGCCGAGAATACTTTGAGCCCCGACTCCTGTATGATCTTCGCGCCTTCTTCGGCATTGGTGCCCTGCAGGCGCACGATGATCGGAACGGGAATATTCCCCACCTTCTTATAGGCTTCGACCACGCCATTTGCCACGCGGTCGCAGCGTACGATACCACCGAAGATGTTGATAAGAATAGCTTTTACGTTGGGGTCTTTCAGGATGATCCTGAAACCGGCCTCGACCGTCTCTGCATTGGCTCCACCACCCACATCCAGGAAGTTAGCCGGCTCACCACCGGACAGTTTAATGATGTCCATGGTGGCCATCGCCAGCCCGGCGCCGTTTACCATACAGCCCACGTTGCCGTCGAGCTTTACGTAGTTGAGGCCCGACTTTCCGGCTTCGACTTCCAGGGGTTCTTCTTCCGAAAAGTCACGGAGCTCTTCGAGGTCTTTATGGCGATACAAGGCGTTGTCGTCGAGGTTTACCTTGCCATCGACGGCGATCACCTTGTTGTCGGACGTTTTCAGTACCGGATTTATTTCGAACATCGACGCATCGATGGCCATGTAGGCAGTGAAAAGCGAGTTGATGAACTTGACACCTTCTTTGAATGCATTTCCTTCCCAACCGAGTGCGAACGCGATCTTGCGTGCCTGGTAAGGCTGAAGTCCTATCGAAGGATCGATCCATTCCTTCACGATCTTCTCAGGCGTTGCGGCAGCCACCTCTTCGATGTTCATACCACCTTCGGTCGAAGCCATAATGACGGGCTTGCTGGTAGCGCGATCGAGGAGGATACTCATGTAATATTCCTTAGGCTCCGATTCACCGGGATAGTAAACATCTTCGGCGATCAACACCTTATTCACTCTCTTTCCCGCCGGACCTGTCTGGTGTGTTACCAATGTGCCACCCAGAATCCCCTTCGCTTTGTCCATCACTTCTTCGAGGCCTTTGGCCAGTACGACGCCCCTCGAACCTGTTTCCTTGACGGTTCCTTTTCCGCGTCCACCGGCATGTATCTGCGACTTGATGACAAACCACTTCGTACCTGTTTCGGCCGCAAGCTCCTTAGCCGCTGCGTGTGCCTTATCCGGGGTGTCGGCTACGATGCCGCGCTGGATAGCCACACCATATTTTCTCAAGATCTCTTTGGCCTGGTACTCGTGGATGTTCATGGATTCGGTAGTTTGCAGGCAAGCTAGTTTTTTTAAATCTTTAATTCAAGATCAGAAATTATGTTAAAAGCCGTCGAGTTGCGGAAGTCGTACGGAGCGCTCCAGGTGCTTAAAGGCGTAAACCTCGAAGTTGCAGAGGGTGAAGTCGTTGCCATCATCGGTGCTTCCGGGGCAGGCAAAAGCACACTCCTGCACCTGCTCGGCACGCTCGACACACCGGACCATGGACAGGTAGTCATCCACGGTAAAGATGTCTTCGCCCAATCCACCAAAGAGCTTGCTGAGTTCCGTAACCGGAATGTTGGCTTCGTGTTCCAGTTCCATAACCTTCTTCCGGAATTCAATACACTGGAGAACGTCATGATGCCCGGACTGATCGCGGGACAGGAGATGAAGGGACTGGCTTCGAAAGCCACGGCCCTTCTGGATCGCCTTGGACTTAAAGAAAGACTTGAGCACAAACCATCGGAACTATCTGGTGGTGAGCAGCAACGTACGGCTGTCGCCCGTGCACTCATCAACTCACCGGGACTGGTCCTGGCCGACGAGCCCAGCGGTAATCTTGACTCAAAGAATGCTTCGGAGCTGCATCATTTGTTCCTGGAACTGAGGAGGGAATTGAAGCATACGTTTGTGATAGTGACTCATAATCTTGAGTTTGCCGGGATGGCGGATAGGAAGGTGGAGATGAGGGATGGGCTTATCTGCTGATTTCGCTGGCCGTTAATCGTTATTCGTTATTCGTTATTCGCGGCAAAGCTTAGCTTCTTTTTGGTTGCGATTTGGGGATTTCAGTTAACTAAACTTTACTTGCGACTACACTAAAAGCCTCGTAACCGCGAATAACGAATAACGAGTAACGAGTAACGAATTAATGAGTGAATATCTCCGCTTCAACTTCCTCTACCAGCACCGTCCCATTATCTCCCACCGAGGTTAACCTAAGTCTCCATAACTCATTGACCATCAACGGATCATACCTCGCCATCACCTTCACATAATTCCTCGTAAACCCGTACATCACCCCGTTTTCTGATTCATTCTCGAACAACACCGTTGCCTCGGTACCTAAGTTCTTCTCGTAGAAAGCGCGGCGTTTCTTGTCCGACAGGCTGTGGAGCATCTTAGACCGCTCGCCCCGGACCGAGGGCGGAACAACATCCTCCATTTCGGCAGCCGCAGTGTTCTGGCGTTCGGAGTAGGTGAACACGTGCAAGTATGAGATATCCAGCTCGTTTAAGAAATTGTAGGTCTCCAGGAAATGCTCTTCTGTTTCGCCCGGGAAGCCCACGATCACGTCGACACCAATGCAGCAATCGGGCATAAGCTCACGGATCTTTTGAACACGTCCGGTGTAAAGCTCACGCTGATATCGTCTTCGCATGAGTTTGAGTACCTGGTTGGAACCCGACTGCAGTGGAATGTGAAAATGAGGTACGAATCTCTTCGAAGCGGCAACGAAACCGATGATCTCGTCGGTCAGAAGATTGGGCTCGATGGATGATATGCGGAACCTTTCGATCCCTTCCACGTCATCGAGAGCCATGATGAGATCGATAAAACGTTCTTTTCTGACGCCATCGTGTAAGCCGAAGTCACCCGTGTTTATGCCGGTCAGCACGATCTCTTTCACGCCTTTGGCAGCGACTGCTTTCGCAGCTTCCACGACATTGGCAACGGTGTCGCTACGACTACCGCCGCGCGCGAGGGGAATCGTACAAAAAGAACAGGAATAATCGCAGCCGTCCTGGACTTTGAGGAAGGTCCGGGTACGGTCGTTCATCGAATAAGATGTATTGAACGTGTTTGCTTTACTGAGATCGGAAGCGATCATTACAGGTTGTTCGGGTCTCACGAAGCCGTCGAGCAGCTCGATCAGTCTGAATTTTTCGGCGGCGCCGAGGACGGCATCCACGCCGGGGATCTCCGAGATCTCTTTCGGTTTGAGCTGGGCATAGCAGCCGATAATGGCCACGTACGCATTGGGTGAAATGCTTCGCGCTTCGCGCACAACTTTCCGGCATTTCTTATCGGCATTCTCGGTAACAGAGCAGGTGTTGATGATAAAGATGTCGGGAGACTCGTTGAACTCCACTTTCAAATACCCCTTTTCCTCGAACTTCCGGGAGATCGTAGAAGTCTCCGAGTAGTTGAGCTTGCATCCAAGGGTATAGAAGGCGACTTTTTTCATTCCGAAGCCGCAAAGTTAAGAATTTATAATGTCAGGCGGCGATGGTAATTCACCTGGCCGAGGTGGTATCCGAAATGCGCTGTCAGGTGTACCATGAAATACTGAACTGTCATCGGGTGATCGTAGACCGGCAAAGGATAGTCGGTCTCCAGGATATCGGGCGATACTTTCGAAAGGGCAGTCTTCACGGCTTCCTTGGTCTTACCGATCTCCCGCACCAACTCATCCCTCGATACATTCCGTGCACTGAATTCTTTATCGCGGTCGCGTTTGTAATCCGACTTACCCAAGCCCACACCAATATAATGTTGAAGGTTGCCGCAAAGATGCAGCACTAGTGTACCGGCCGGATTCTTGATGTCTCCTTTGATCACCCAGATGGATTCCTCCGTAGGGTATTGTTCGATCTCTTTCTGGAGCTTATCGAGGTCGCGAAGAAGTATTTCGCTGAGGGTATTGAAGAAACTGTTCATCTATTTTATCAACTCCTGTTCTATTGCTTTGATCTTCGCCTCGAGCTGTTTCTTCACCGAGTAATAGTTCTCCTTCTTGTTCAGCTTTGTGTTCACACTGATGTAGAACTTGATCTTGGGCTCCGTGCCTGAAGGGCGTACCGATATCTTGGAGTTTTCCCAGGTATAGAACTGAAGCACGTCGGATTTCGGAAGAGCGAGTTTCTTTTCCGATCCCTGGAGAATATTCTTTTCAACACCGGTCTTATAATCCAGCACGCGGATAACTTTCTCACCGGCGATAGTGAGGGGAGGGTTCTTCCTGAACTTTTCCATCATGTCCTTGATCTGCCGTTCACCTTCGGCGCCCTTCCGCTCCAGGTTCACGAGACCTTCTTTGTAGAATGCGAATTCCTGGTACATCTGGATCAGCCACTCATGCAGTGTGAAGCCGTCGTTCCGGGCTGCCGCTGCCATGGCAGCAAAGAAGGCACATGCCGACACGGCATCTTTATCGCGAACGAAATCGCCAACCATGTAACCGTAGCTTTCTTCACCCGCGGCGACGAATTTCTTTTTGCCTTCCAGCTGGGTCATCAGCTCGGCGATGTATTTGAAACCCGTCAGTGTGTTGTGACATTCCAGATCGAAATGCTCCGCCATCGTATCGACCAGCTCGGTCGTAACGATAGTCTTCGCGATGTAGCTGTCTTTAACATCCTTGAGATTCTTCATGATGAACCACATCATGAGGCTGAACGCCTGGTTGCCATTCAGCAGGTAGAATTCTCCCTTCTCGTTCTTGATACCGAAACCGACGCGGTCGGTGTCCGGATCGGTGGCCATCACAAGCTCCGCTTTCATCGACTGGGCTTTCGCGAGGGCCATCGCCATCGCCGATTGTTCTTCGGGATTGGGAGATTGCACCGTCGGGAAATCGCCGTTAGGCTCTTCCTGTTCTTTGATGATCGTTACGTTCGTAAAGCCCAACCTTTTCAAACACTCGGGCACCATAGTGATTCCCGCACCGTGCAGGCTGGAATACACGATCGGTATGTCTTTCACTTTTTGGATGGCATCCTGTCGCGGGATCAGCTTGTTCACCTCGGTGTAGTAGGCGTTCTCTACTTCTGCCGGTACCGGTATGATCTTCGAAGCATCGCCTTTGAACTTCACCTGGTCGGAAGATTGAATGAGGTTGACCTCAGTGATCACGTTCTTGTCATGCGGTGGCACGAGCTGTGCTCCGTCGGCCCAATACGCTTTGTATCCGTTGTATTCTTTCGGATTGTGCGAAGCGGTTATGACGATGCCTGACTGGCATTTCAAGTACCGGATGGCAAACGAAAGCAGGGGCGTGGGACGAAGCGCGGGAAACAAGTACACCTTGATGCCATTCGCTGAGAATACATCGGCTGTTACTTCGGCAAACTTCCGGCTGTTGTTGCGGCTATCGTGCGCGATCGCCACGGAGATATCCTTGCCCGGCAATGATTTCTTTAAATAGTTGGCCAGCCCCTGGGTAGCGATACCCACCGTATAAATATTCATGCAATTCGACCCGGCGCCCATGACGCCTCTCAATCCTCCGGTGCCGAATTCCAGGTTCTTATAAAAACTGTCTATGAGAAGTTTAGGATCAGGATTGGCCAGCATTTGCTCGATCTCCTTCTTCGTTGAATCATCTATCTTGCTGTTCAGCCAATCATTCGCTTTCTTCTTCGAATTCTCAAGTAGTTGTTGATCCATTTTGGTTCGGGGATAATATTTTAACCGGGATAAAGGTACTTCGACGCTGGTCGGAATTCAATTATTCTGCCATTTCTTAAAGTAGTTTAAGAAGCCGGTTTAAGGGAGTCGAACAGCGATCTGTGTGGCAGGCTTGCTACAGTCTTCTACACTCTAAAGGTTGCCTCTCAATTCTTGTTCCCGTTCGATGGATTCGAACAGCGCTTTGAAATTGCCCTTACCGAAGGATTTTGCACCGTTGCGTTCTATGATCTCGAAAAATACGGTCGGCCTGTCCTGCACGGGCTTCGTAAAGATCTGCAGAAGATAGCCTTCCTCATCCCGGTCGATCAGGATATTCTGTTTTTTCAAAGCCTGAATATCCTCATTGATCGTACCGACACGGGTAAGCACGTCTTCGTAATAAGTTTCCGGAACGTACAGGAACTCTACACCCCGTTCGCGAAGCTCGGATACGGTGCGAACGATGTCTTCCGTGGCTATAGCGATATGCTGAACACCGGGACCTTTGTAAAAGTCCAGGTATTCTTCGATCTGTGACTTCTTCTTGCCGTCTGCCGGTTCGTTGATAGGAAACTTGATGTACCCGTTGCCGTTCGAAACAACCTTCGACATCAGTGCACTATACTCGGTAGAGATGTCGCTGTCGTCGAATGTGACCAGCAGGCTGAAGCCCATCGCCTTCTCGTAGAAGCCCACCCAGTTGTCCATCTGTCCCAGTTCCACGTTGCCTACGCAATGGTCGACGTGCAGCAGGCCGATGGGCTTGGGTTCCATGGTGCTCTTCACCGGTTTGTACCCCGGAAGGAATGCTCCTTTGTAATTCTTTCTTTCGACAAAAGTGTGAATGGTTTCCCCGTAAGTTTTGATCGAAGCCACGGTGACTTCGCCTGACTCATCCTTTATTTTCTGCGGGGCGCCTGCCGGAACCGCGCCTCTTTTGGTTGTCTCGTTGAACGAGTATGTTGCGTCGTCCACCCAGAGGGCAAGGACTTTGACTCCATCCCCGTGTTTGCTCACGTGCTCGGCGATAGCCGTTCCCGGCTGAAGGGAGGTGGTGAGCACAAAACGGATCTTATTCTGCTTCAGAACATACGATACTCTGTCTTTCACGCCCGTCTCCGGGCCCGCATACGCCACCAGCTCGAAGCCGAAGCAATGCTGGTAATACAATGAGGCTTGCTTTGCATTGCCCACATAAAATTCGATGTGATCGGTGCCGTTTATTGGAAGGAAGTCCTGGCTCATAGCTGTCGATGTCTAGTCTTACAAATTTACCAAAGTAGCCCGACCTATTTTTAAAATAGGAGAATTTCTACAATCTTACATCTTCAAAATAGTACTTCTATGGACATTAAAGCGCTCGACAAGGCTTTACAAGAGATCGCGAACAGGAGAATGGAGCTCAGCAAGATCGATTATAACAATCCCAAATACGACGACCTCGAAGAACAGCTTCACGACCTCGAAGACACTCTCCAGGACGAATACGGCGACTATCTCGAAGGCATTCTGCAGGAAGTACACGACAAGCATTGTCCCGACAACGACGTGCTTTACCCGATTGCCTATCTGGCCAAGACGTATCAGGTCGGCAACGACAATGAGTACTCGGTAGCCGAAAATGAAGGTGTGTTTGTAGAGCTGGAAGGTCAGCCAAGCAAAAACACCAAGTTGGTGTTGCTCCCCAACCCTCCGAGGATCATACTGAATGGTGGAAAAGAGAAACAGAAAGTTCTCTGGTCGGCCCAGTAACGATCAGGCGTAGCCGGTTTTTTTCCGGACGTCAGCCAATACGCGTTTCGCAATCTCAGTCGCCTTCGCTTCACCGACATTAAGCTTCTTCTCGAGCTCATCGGGGTTGTTCATATAATAATTGAACATCTCCCTTTCCTTCGCATACTTGGTGACCAGGAGATTGAGCAGCTCGGCTTTTGCATGGCCGTATCCGAAATTGCCCGCCAGGTATTTCTTTCGCAACTCTTCGGTTTGTTCCGGTGTGGCCACTACTTTATAGATCGCGAACACGTTGTCCTTCGAAGGATCTTTCGGCTCTTCCATAGGAGTGGAGTCGGTAACGATAGAGCCGATCTGCTTCTTAAGCTCCTTGTCGGGAAGGAAGATGTCGATGATGTTGTTGTACGACTTGCTCATCTTCTGACCGTCGGTACCGGGTATGGTCATCAGCTCTTCCGAGATCCTTGCTTCAGGTAAAACAAAAGTTTCACCGTACTGGCGGTTGAACGCCGTAGCAACATCGCGGGCGATCTCCAGGTGTTGTTGCTGATCTTTGCCGACGGGAACGTAATTGGCGTGATACAAAATAATGTCGGCCGCCATCAGCACAGGATAAGTGAACAAACCCGCGTTGACGTCCGACAGCTTGTCGGCTTTTTCTTTGAACGACGTGGCGTTGGCCAGCATGGGGTAGGGCGTCAGGCAGCTGAGGTACCATGTAAGCTCGGCGACTTCAGGTATCCGGCTCTGGCGGTAGAAGTAATTGCTTTCAACGTCGAAGCCGAACGCCAGCCATGCCGCGGCAACGGCCCTCACGTTGTCCACACGTGTCTTCGGGTCCTTGATGGTGGTCATGGAATGCAGATCGGCAATAAAGAAAAACGATTCATTGCCGGTTTTTCGCGACAGTTCAATGGCCGGAATGATCGCGCCCAATAGGTTGCCCAGGTGCGGTCTGCCACTGCTCTGAATACCGGTAAGAATTCTGGCCATAGTTTTGTAAAGAAACAGGCGAAATACGATTAATTTTGCAACATAAACTTTATGAAAGCTCTCTTTTTTTTAATGCTATTGATCGTCTCGGCAGCCACCGCGCAACAATCGGAACAGCTGATTTTTAATGAGACCATTCACGACTTCGGAACCATCGACGAGAATGCCGGTAACGCAGACTTCGAGTTCACATTCACTAACAACAGCGGCAGACCCATCAACATCGTTTCTGTCGCCGCTTCGTGCGGATGTACCACGCCCGGTTGGTCGAAGGAAACCGTCGAAAACGGGAAGAAGGGCTTTGTGAAAGCGAGCTTCGATCCGAGGGGGCGCCCTGGCTATTTCAACAAGACGCTCACCGTCAACACCAATCTCAATGGACCGTCCATCGTTCTCCAGATCAAAGGCACTGTGACCAATGAAGAAATGAACAACGACGTCAGCCGTCTCACCGCGTCGAGTGGTTCGCTCAACATGAGGGCAAGCGAGATCAACTTCGGAAAGATATTCATCAATCGTCCAGCAGCTTTACAAGAGATGGTATTGTACAATTCCGGTAACAAGACGATTCGTGTGGACTCCGTTCTTGCTCCCAACTACCTCAAAGTGGAAATACCCGATTCCATCCCGCAACAGAAGCGAGTCATCATGAAAGTGACTTACAACGCCATGCTTCGCAATCAGTACGGTTTCTTATCTGACAAGATCGATATTGTAACCAACGACGAGAACGTGCCCGTTAAGTCTATCCCTGTATTCGCGACGGTGGAGGAATTCTTCCTGCCCGTGTCATCCGAAGATGCCGACAAGATCCCGGTGATGTCACTGGAGACCGGCACGATCGACTTTGGCAATTTCAACATGGGATCGACCGTCGAGCGGACGATCAAAGTCCGTAACACGGGGAAGAAAGAGCTGGCCATTCGCCACATTCAGTCCAACTGCCCGTGCATGATCGTATCGACCGACAAACAGAAGGCGAAGCCCGGAGAAGAAGTGAAAATAACGATCTCATGGAAGAGTGAAGGAAAACACGGAGTACAGCACAAGGCGATCACTATTTATTCCACCGACCCGGTCAATCCCGTTCAACGGGTAGCGCTCACGGCGAGCATCAACTAAGAGCGCTTACGTCTTAAGCCGTGCGGCAATCTTTTCGGCAGCATGGCCGTCGCCATAAAGTTTCGGATCGAAGCTCACCTTTGTTGTGAGGTTGGAGAATACAGAGTCTACGATGGTTTTTTTAGAAGCGCCTGCAAGAACATTTGCACCGGCGTCGATGAGCTCCACCCATTCGGTCTGGTCGCGAAGGGTGACACAGAACTTCCCGCAGAAATAACTTTCTTTTTGTAATCCTCCGCTGTCCGTCATCACAAGCTTACAGGAGGAGAGTACCGATAGCATATCGAAGTACCCGAGCGGTTCGGTGACTTGCGCTTCGAGCATGATGTTGTTCGCGTTCAGGTAGCCCTTCGTCCGGGGATGCAAGGGGAGGACCACCGGGATTTTTTTGTTGATCTCGTTGATCGCTTCACAGATGCCTTTCAGTCGTTCGATGTTGTTGGTGTTCTCGGCACGGTGGATCGTGGCGAGCACGAAATCTTTTCCCGCCAGCCCGAGGTCTTTCACAACCGTTGATTTTTGTGAAGCGCGTTGTTTGTAAAACAATAACGTATCGAGCATGACGTCGCCTACGTTAAGGATCTCCGTGTTGAAAGTCTTGAACCCTTCTTTGTCGAGATTGCCGATCGCTGCCTGGGTGGGACAAAAGAGAATGTTGCTAATGCGGTCCGTCAATATCCTGTTCACCTCTTCGGGCATGTTCATGTCGAAGCTTCTCAGGCCGGCCTCAACGTGTGCGACAGGTATATGCAGCTTGACGGCAGCCAGTGCACCGGCGAGTGTCGAGTTGGTATCGCCGTACACCAGAACGTAGCCGGGCTTTTGTTCGAGCAGGATCGCTTCGATCTTCTCCAGCATCCTACCGGTCATAGCGCCGTGGCCCACGTCGTTGATGCCGAGATTATGATCCGGCGCAGGGATGTCCATCTCCTTGAAGAACACCTCGCTCATGTTGTGGTCGTAATGCTGACCGGTGTGAACGATGATTTCCGGGATACCCGCAGCCTTCAGTGCACGCGATACCGCGGCAGCTTTTATGAACTGGGGTCGGGCCCCGATTACCGTCAGTACTTTCATTACAGATTATACGAAAGCAGGGATTCCGGTAATTTCGTTGCCCAGGATGAGCAGGTGAATGTCTTGTGTGCCTTCGTAAGTCACAACCGATTCGAGGTTCATCATGTGACGCATGATCGGGTACTCGCCGGTGATACCCATACCGCCGTGTATCTGCCGTGCTTCTCGCGCGATCTCCAGGGCGATCTGTACATTATTTCTTTTCGCCAACGATATCTGTTGTGTCGTGCCTTTGCCTTCATTCATCAATACCCCCAGGCGCCAGTTGAGAAGCTGCGCTTTTGTGATCTCCGTCAGCATCTCTGCAAGCTTCTTCTGAACGAGCTGGAACGAAGCGATCGGCTTACCAAACTGGATACGCTCGGCCGCGTATTTTCGTGCCGACTCGTAACAATCCATCGCTGCGCCAAGAGCGCCCCAGGCAATCCCATAGCGGGCCGAGTCCAGGCACATCAGCGGAGCGCCAAGACCGCTCTTGCCGGGAAGCAGATTGGCTTTCGGGACCTTTACGTTATCGAATACCAACTCGCCGGTTACGCTTGCACGCAACGACCACTTGCCGTGGGTCTCCGGTGTCGAGAATCCTTCCATACCGCGCTCCACGACCAGACCATGAATTCTTCCTTCCTCATTCTTTGCCCAAACAACTGCCACGTCTGCTTTTGGTGAGTTCGATATCCACATCTTGGCGCCGTTGAGAACATAATGATCACCGGCGTCCTTGAAATTCGTAACCATTCCACTGGGGTTCGACCCGTGGTCGGGCTCCGTCAGCCCGAAACAACCAAGCCATTCACCGGAGGCGAGCTTTGGCAAATATTTTTTCCGCTGTGCTTCATCGCCGAATTTATAGATCGGGTACATGACCAGCGAGCCCTGCACCGAAGCGGTGGAACGCATTCCTGAATCGCCGCGTTCTATTTCCTGCATCAGTATGCCGTAAGAAATATAGTCGAGGCCGCCTCCGCCATATTGCTGCGGAACGGTGGGACCGAAAGCGCCGATGTCGCCGAACTTCTTCACGATCTCGTAGGGGAAGTGAGCACGTTGAGCCCAATCTTCGATATACGGACTGATCTCCTTTTTTACGAAGTCGCGGATGGAGCTGCGTATGAGCTTATGCTCTTCGGTGAGAAGACTGTCGATCGCATAGAAGTCAGGATGATCGTAGGTATCCTGTTTCTGAGATTTCTTTGCCTTCGTAGCGGTGGTTGCAGAAGAACCCATAAGCTTTTGTTTATTCTGAATTAAGGTTTCAAATTTACACAAAATGGAAGATAAGCCTTTAAATCCTGTCCTGCTCGAGCAGCTCGAAAAGCTTCAAAAGAAATACGCCGTCATGGGTCAGGATTTGTCCTCCTATCTCGACGGCCTGCTTCATTCGGATTACCTCAATTACTGGGAATACATTCACCTCGATACATTACTCAGTCTCCAGCATCCGAAAACCCAATTCAAAGACGAAAAGGTCTTCATTATTTATCACCAGATCACTGAGCTCTATTTCAATCTCATCCTCTGGGAGATCGAACAGATCTCATACAAAGAAAATATCACGATCGATTTCTTCGTGCAGCGGATGGGCCGCATCAACAACTATTTCAGGCAACTTGAAACCTCATTCTCCGTGATGATCGACGGAATGGAGAAAGACCAGTTCCTAAAATTCCGTATGGCGCTGCTGCCGGCCAGCGGATTTCAATCCGGTCAATACAGGCTCATCGAGTTTTGCTCCACCGACCTTATCAACCTGGTGAGTTTGGAAGAACGTACGCCGCAACTTGATCCCACCGACACCGAAACGTTGTTTAAAAAGGTTTACTGGCGCAAAGGGTCGACCGAGCTGTCGTCCGGCAAGGGTACACTGACGCTCGTCCAGTTCGAAGAGAAGTACATGAAGCAGTTCATCGAAACTGCCGATGCCTATCGCACCAGGAACCTCTACCAGGTATACCTTCGGACATTCCGCGGCCTCGAGCCAGCCATAAAAGCCCTTCGTGAATTCGATAAGCTTGCCAACGTCGACTGGCCGCTCGCACACCTCAAGTCTGCCGGCCACTACCTCCATAAAGCCCCGGAAGACATTCGCGCCACCGGTGGCACCAACTGGCAGAAATACCTTCCTCCACGCTTCCAAAGAATTCATTTTTTCCCCGAGATATGGTCGGAAACCGAGAAGGCGGAATGGGGTAAGGGAGCGGTCCTGGAAGCCCTGGCACAGGCCCAGAAGCACGCCCCGCACTAGCGGGGTCGCCCTAAATAGGTTAAATTTACTTCCCTGGTAAAAGACACACTCGGCTTGTGAAGCGCTCTTGCGAAGTATTGGTTCTCGTAATCCTGATACCCTTCTGTCTTCACGGCCAGGGTTTCACGCGCTACAGCTATCACGATGCCGAAAAGAAGAACCTCAAAGAGATCTTCCAGGTCAAAGACACCCTCCGTAACATCCTCCATGGCCGGTACATTTCATATTTCCTGAACGGTAGCGTCGAGTCGAAAGGGCAGTTCGTGAACAACGAGACAACCGGTGTGTGGGAGTTCTTTTATGAAACCGGCAACATGAAGATGCGCGGTATCCTCCGGCAGAATTCCAACTATGGCCTTTGGGAATATTTTTTCGAGAACGGCAGCAAGAGCATGGAGGGCACCATCAACGGTAAGAACAAAGAGGGCGAGTGGAAGATCTATTACGAAAGCGGGGAGTTGAAAGAGCTTGGAATGTATATCGACAACAAACGGTCTGGCCTCTGGAAGACTTACTTCGAAGACGGAGTGGTTCGTGGCGAGATAGAGTATACCGACGATCATGGCCGTTACACGGAGTACTACCATTCCGGTAAGGTCCTGGGCGAAGGACCACGTTCGGGCCCGCGTAACGTCGGACAATGGCGCTTCTTTGCGGAAGACGGCACACTGGAAACCGAAGGTGAATACATGAACGGAAAGAAGAACGGCGTGTGGCAATACAAGTATCCCTCGGGAAAGACATCGGCGTCGGGCTCATTCGAGAACGACGAAGCTGTCGGGAAGTGGAATTATTATTTTGAAGACGGCACGACAAACGCAACCGGCGAGTTTGTCGGAGGCAAGAAAGACGGCTACTGGGGTTCGTTCAACAACAACGGATCAATAAAGAGCGAGATCACTTACAAAGACGGCTCCGGCGAATATCGTGAGCTTCATCCCGACGGAAAACTGAAGGTGAAGGGAATGGTGGAGAACGGAATGAACCAGGGCAAGTGGGAATATTATTTCAACGACGGCAAGCTGGAAGGACAATGCGAGTTCGATAAGGGCAAAGGAATGTACTATGGCTATTACCCCAACGGTACGTTGCAGACAAAAGGCATCATCGAAGGGGACCTTCGCGTCGGCACGTGGGAATTATACGAGCAGGACGGCAAGTTATCGGGATACTATAAGCCGATCTATGAAGACAAGGCCCTCGTCAACGAGATCAATTCATTACTCACCAAAAGCCGGACACCGACCGTTACAACTACGAAGACCGCAAGAAAAGGATTCACCTACTTCACTCCGAGATTTCCCGAGTACCGCGGCGTGATCATGGAAGGAAATCCTGTGCTGACATTTATCGGCACCATGCCGTTCGGTATCGAGTTCTACAACCAGGAACGCCTGGGACATGAGTTCGAGTTCGAAGGTATCCGCGATCCATTTTTTACCCGCGACCGCGACGTGGTTCAAAACAAAATATTCAAACGCGGTTACTCGATATCGTTACGGGAAAAGTTTTACAACCCGGTTAATTTCGGCATGTGGTATTTCGCCCATGAGGTACGTTTCACCAACGTCGGTTATTTTTCCAACATCGAGTTCCGTTCCAGCGGCAACCTGATCACCGTCAGCGCTTCCGAACAACGCGCGGAGTACGGACTGCTCGTCGGCGCACGGCTCATGCAGAAACGCGACGGCGACGGCCTGACGATCGATGCGTACACCGGGTATGGTCTCGGCTACCGCAAGTTCGACGTCGACCCGATGTTTGAAGGAGTTTTTAGTAATATTAATCAGGGGCATTTTTCGCAGACTTTTAGGTTTGGATTGAATATTGGATTTGCGTTTTCGTTTTCTCGGCGTTAATCGTTATTCGTTACTCGTTATTCGTTATTCGTTATTCGCGGTTTCGAAGTTTTGTCGGAGTAGCCGCGAGTCTCAAATCGTTAACCTTTAAGCTAACCTAACGTCCCCAATCGCAACACGGAAGAAACTCAACTCTGCCGCGAGTAACGAATAACGAGTAACGAATAACGAATGTCCAGACTAATCGACCTCACCCTTTCCCCCGCCGAAGCCTTCGACGACTCGTTCTCCCTCAACGACAAACTCAGTCTCCCCGCTGCAGACTGGTATATTCGCCCCCTCAAGCGATCCGTCGACGCCCGCGCTCGCCACGTCGTAGTCCGTCTGCAAGTCGAGGCTATCAAGAAACCCTTCACCCCCGAGATCCCTTCCTTTCATTATCCCGATGTTTCAAAAAGCGCCGAGGTTATCGTCGTGGGCTCGGGTCCCGCAGGTTTGTTTGCTGCCCTTCGGCTGATCGAACTCGGTTTCAGGCCCGTTGTGCTCGAGCGCGGAAAAGACGTGCAGTCGAGGAGGAGAGACCTCGCGGCGATCAACAAGGAGAATATCGTAAACCCGGAATCGAATTATTGCTTCGGAGAGGGCGGCGCCGGTACGTACTCCGACGGGAAACTGTACACCCGATCGAAGAAACGAGGCAACGTGTTGAGGATATTGCAGATCATGGTAGCCAATGGCGCTACGAACGAAATCCTCTTCGATACACACCCGCACATCGGTACCAACAAGCTCCCGAAGCTGGTGACCGCCCTACGCGAACAGATCATCGCTGCCGGCGGCATCTTCAGGTTCGACTCGAAAGTCACCGACATAGTCATGGAGGGCTCCGAATGCAAGGGCGTCCGGTTGTCGGATGGAAGCGTGCTTAAGGGAGTTTCGGTGATCCTCGCCACGGGGCATTCCGCGCGCGATATCTTTCACCTGCTCAACGACAAAAAGATACTCATCGAAGCAAAGCCCTTCGCGCTCGGACTCCGGATCGAACACGATCAAACTTTGATCGACAAGATCCAGTATCACTGCGAGGTCGACAGGGGGCCGTTCCTTCCCGCGTCGTCGTATGCCCTTGTTCACCAGGCCCGGGTCGACGGGCGGGAGCGGGGTGTCTTCTCGTTCTGCATGTGCCCGGGTGGATTTATCGTACCGGCCGCCACTGCCCCGGGCGAGGTGGTCGTCAATGGCATGAGCCCATCGCGGCGCGACTCGAAGTTTGCCAACTCGGGTATCGTAGTCACCGTGGAGCCGGCTGACTTCAAAGCTTACGCACGATTCGGAGCGCTGGCGGGTTTACAGTTCCAGTCGGATATCGAACGAAAAGCATGCGAGATAGCCGGCGGCACCCAGGCAGCCCCGGCTCAACGCATGGTTGACTTCACCAGGGCCAAGGTCTCGTCTTCGCTGCCCGAGACCTCGTATCAGCCCGGCTTGGTTTCGGCAGAACTAAGTGAGGTGCTTCCGGGTTTTATTACCGAGAGCCTTCGTCAGGGGTTGGTGCAGTTCGGTTCGAAGATGAAAGGATATTTCACCAACGACGCACAGCTGGTGGGAGTAGAGAGCAGGACCTCATCGCCGGTGCGTATTCCGCGCGATGATGAAACACTGGAACATCCCGAGGTGTCGCGGTTATTTCCCTGTGGCGAAGGCGCCGGTTATGCGGGGGGCATCGTTTCTGCGGCAATGGACGGAGAACGGTGTGCCGAAGCAGTGGCCGCAAAGTATCCGCAAAAGAAAGTATGAAGACAGTCGTAATTGGCGCTACGCCGAATCCTTCCCGGTACGCATTCATGGCGGCGCAAATGCTGAAAAGCTATAAGCACGAATTTGTTCCCGTTGGCATCAGGAAAGGAGAAGTGCATGGACAGCCCATTGTTCAGATAACCGACAGGCCTGAGATCACAGACGTCGACACGATAACGATGTACATCGGACCACAGCGTCAGACGCCGTGGTACGATTACATCCTGAGCTTAAAGCCACGTAGAATAATCTTTAATCCGGGCTCCGAAAACCCTGAGCTTGCCAGGCTTGCGGAGGAAAAGGGTGTAGAGGTGATCGAAGCCTGTACCCTTGTCATGCTTCGAACCAACCAGTTTTGATTGGTCATCGGGTATCGATGATTGGGTATTGGTCATTGGTATTGGTTATTGGGTATTTATTTTACTCTCTCCCCACCACAATACCCTCCACCGGATAATTAGCAATAGCCCCCACACATACGATCCTCCATTTTCCGTCCTTACTCTTTTCGAGAATACGGATCTGTGAAGTTTCATCCCGTTCGATGGACCCGTCTTTTACGCGCTGGATGTAGTGCACGAACGCCCCACCGCCATAAACGCGGATCTCTTTCCACACGCGGTCGATCGCGAGTTTATTAGACTGGTGAGCCACGTCGATGCTGCGATTGGCTACCTGTGTGCGAAAGTATTCGTCGAATGACCTGGTAAGAGCATCCCATCCTTCGATGAAGCTGGTGCCCGTGGAATCGGAATAAGACCAGTAGACATACGGACTATGCGTCCATGTTTCTTCCCAACCTTTGCGGTCGGCGTTAAAGAATGTCTGCGTCTCCTTCTCAATAATTGCTTTAATTGCCGCCTTATCGTCCTGGGCGGCCGCGGTGAAACTGATCAAGCCAATGATGACAGTTGCGAGAGTTGCGGTTATTTTTTTCATATCGACGGAGTTTTGGAACGGTACTGACAGAATTTAGATAAATTCAGATTAAAAATCTCATTAGAATTTCATTACACACCCATGGGAGGCAAAACAATCCACGCAAAAGACTTCCTCGTAAAAGAGGACACGAAGGTCAATCTCAAAAAATTCAATACTGCTTATACCGGTAAGGAGCTCGGCAAGGAAAAAGCGTCGCAACTTTTGGACGAAAGCCGGAAAGAGCTTGCGGAGAACCAATCGCTGCTCTATGCGCATAACCGGCATAGTGTCCTCATCATCTTTCAGGCGATGGACGCAGCCGGCAAGGACGGAGCCATCAAGCACGTTATGTCCGGCTTCAATCCCCAGGGCGTAAAGGTGTATAGTTTTAAAGCTCCCACCAGCACGGAATTGGACCACCAATACCTGTGGCGCCACATGATCACCCTCCCGGCCCACGGAGAGATCGCCATCCACAACCGCTCGCACTACGAGAACGTGCTCGTTACACGCGTTCATCCCGAATATATCCTGGGTGAGCAGCTGCCGGGTATCGAATCCGTAAAGGACATCGACAAAAGCTTCTGGGAGGAACGGTTCAAACAAATACGTCGCTTCGAAAAATCACTGGCTTCGAACGGCATGGTGATCATCAAATTCTTCCTCCATGTATCGAAGAAGGAACAGAAGAAACGTTTCCTCGAACGCATCGACGACCCATCTAAGAACTGGAAGTTCGCGATGAGCGACCTCAACGAACGCGGACACTGGGACAATTACCAGGAAGCTTACGAAGATGTGCTTGAGAAAACCTCGATGGATATCGCACCGTGGTACGTCATTCCTGCCGACGACAAATGGTACGCCCGCCTGGCTGTCGCGTCCGTTATCCTGGAAACATTCCAGGGTCTCGACATGCATTATCCGAAAGTCACCAAAGCGCAAAAGGAGGAGTTGCTGAAGGCCAGAGCCGTGCTGATGGACGAGAAGTAATCAATCTGGTCGCTTGCCATCGCCCAAATGGACGACAACGTCGTTCTCGCGCAACGCTTTCACCCATACCTCGATCTTTCTTCTCGCATCCGCATTCCAGGGGTTGCCACCGAGAGACAGGATCTTCATGTTACGGAAGTCCAGTTCCGTAATTGGAATGTTGTCGAACTGGTTGAACGAGCAATCGAAGTTGCCCAACGCTTTCAGTCTATTCAGTTCAACCGGCCATTCTACAATGTTATTATTGTTGATCCGTAAAATGTTCAACCCTTCCAGGTTACCGATCGAATGCGGGAGGTTGCTTAGCTTATTGTGATGGAGGTACAGCTCACGAAGCTTGACGAGTTGCCCGAGCTCTTCGGGGACAGAATAGATATCGTTGTTCGCCAGGTAGAGTATCTCAAGGTTTTTCCAGTTGGAGATCTCCCGCGATACTTTAGGAATTCGGTTGTAGTACAGGTCGATGACTCTCAAAGACGTCATCGTGTACAACATCGGCGGGATCTCACTCAGATTGTTTTTGTAGAGCGACAGTTCCTGGAGGCCGGTGATCTTTTCGATCCCGGGTTCTATCCGTTCGATCTTGTTGTTATTGAAATTCAAATTGCGGGCGTTCGTAAAGTCGCCTATCCAGGAAGGCACCGTGACAATTCCATTCAGGCTCAGATCGATGCTCAGCAGTGAGATCGGGATCTTACGGGGCCTTTTATCCAGCGAGATCGAATTACCTGCCAGCAGAAGGAGCTTAAGATTATTACAACCTGCCACATTTGGGAACACACGCATGTTGTTTCGCGAAAGCGTCAGAACCTCGAGATTCCTGAATGCCTTGTACTTCTTCGGAAGCTTTCCTTTCTCATCGCCGCGAATGATCAAAGCGGTGATCGAAGCGCTTTTCGGAAGCTTTAATCTTCTTGCAGGAAAGTTGTTGTACAACGAGATCCTTTTGAACTGCCGTTGTCGCAAGAGCTTCCCGGGCAATTTCGATAATTTGAAATCGATCAGCTCAAGCTCAGCCAGGTTCTTGTACAAGTACAAACTGTCCGGTAATCGCCGCCTTCCGTTTCCCAGTATCGATATGCTGGTGATCGAATCTTTGTTGGCGATCGACTTTAATGATTGATAGGGGGTGAAATATCTGCCCTGGCTGAAAACAAATCGCCAAACAAACGGATGTGTATCCAAGAACACCCGTCGCGCAGTCTGAATGCTATCGAATAATTTCGGACTTGGAAAATGCCCCATCTGCAAGATCCTGGCGTCCAGCTTGGCATCGAGGACCGCATAGTCGATAGAGTCGGTCTTGTTTGCAAACACCGGTCGCTGCGAAGGGTTGTTCTGAGCTTGCATCTCAAGGCCTGAAAACGCCAATAAAACGACTAAAAATCTCGAGCCCACAACTAAAACTAAAACTTTAGTTATGGATTTCCAACCGGGATAAAAAAAGTGCGTAGACAGGGCCGAAAATCGCATTTATTTCTAGTCTAACGTGCTGTTAAAGAGGCAAAAAACCTTACTTTTGACGGCTTGCAAGCATCCTACTATGAGTTTAGAAAAAGAAGGTAAGAAAGACGGTAAGAACGATAACTATTCAGCGAATAATATTCAGGTTCTGGAAGGGTTGGAGGCGGTCAGAAAAAGGCCCGCCATGTACATCGGCGATATCAGTATAAAGGGCCTCCATCACCTGGTTTGGGAAGTTGTGGACAACTCTATCGACGAGGCCCTCGCGGGTTACTGCGACGAAATAAACGTAACCATCAATGCCGATAACTCCGTTACCGTTGAGGACAACGGTCGTGGCATTCCTACCGGTATCATGGAAAAGGAACAGCGGTCGGCGCTCGAAGTGGTTATGACGGTGCTTCACGCCGGCGGCAAGTTCGATAAGAATACTTACAAGGTTTCCGGAGGTTTGCACGGCGTAGGCGTTTCCTGCGTGAACGCTCTCTCGGAGGTCCTGCACGTTACGGTCTATCTTGAGGGTAAGGTCTTCGAACAGGAATACCATCGCGGCAAGCCTCAGTATCCAGTCCGTACCATCGGCAATTCCACCCGCCGCGGCACTACGGTACACTTCAAACCGGACAAAGAGATCTTCCAGGTGCTCGACTACAACTACGAGACGATTTCCACGCGTCTCCGGGAGCTTTCATTCCTCAATACCGGCATCAAGCTTAACCTGAAAGATCTCCGTGAGATCGACGAGAAAGGCGAGCCCCGTGCCATCGCCTTCTTATCTACAGGAGGCCTTCGCGAGTTTGTAGAATATCTCGACTCGAATAAGGAGAAACTGATCCAGCGACCGATCTACGTGGTCAACGATAAATCGGAAGTACCCGTCGAAGTGGCCCTGAGTTACAATACTTCGTATGCTGAAAACCTCGTCTCTTACGTCAACAACATTAATACCCACGAGGGCGGCACACACGTAGCCGGCTTCCGTCGCGCACTGACACGCACCCTGAAATCGTACGCGGATAAATCCGGTCTTCTCGAAAAAGCGAAGGTCGAAGTAAGTGGCGATGACTTCCGTGAAGGCCTTACTTCGGTGATCTCCGTGAAAGTTGCCGAACCCCAGTTCGAAGGCCAGACGAAGACCAAGCTCGGTAACACCGAAGCGATGGGCGCCGTCGATCAGGCCGTTGGAGAAGCCCTCCAACATTACCTGGAAGAAAATCCCAAAGAAGCTAGGCTCATCGTGAGCAAGGTGATACTGGCGGCACAAGCGCGCATCGCAGCCCGTAAGGCGCGTGAGATGGTGCAGCGTAAGAACGTCCTCACCGGCACCGGTTTGCCCGGTAAGCTGGCTGACTGTTCAAGCTCCGATCCTTCGATCTGCGAAATTTATCTGGTGGAGGGTGACTCTGCCGGCGGCTCTGCCAAGCAGGGACGTGACAGGACCTTCCAGGCGATTCTTCCTTTGCGGGGAAAGATCCTCAATGTAGAGAAGGCGCAAGAGCATAGGATCTACGAGAACGAGGAAATCAAGAACATGATCACGGCTTTGGGTGTGTCGTTCGGAACGGCGGAGGGCGAGAGGGCCCTGAACCTGAACAAGCTCAGGTATTACAAGGTCATCATCATGACCGATGCCGACGTCGACGGAAGTCACATCCGGACACTGATACTTACTTTCTTCTTCCGGTACATGAGAGAGCTGATCGAACAGGGATATGTCTACATCGCTCTGCCACCGCTCTACCTGTTGAAGAAGGGTAAGGACGAACGTTACTGCTGGAACGAGGAACAACGGGAGCAGAACGTGAGGGAGATGGCGAAAGATGGAAATACGGATAACGTTAACGTGCAGAGATACAAGGGGTTAGGAGAGATGAATCCCGAGCAGCTGTGGACCACCACCATGGACCCGGCGCACAGGACGTTGAAGCAGGTGACCATCGAATCGGCTGCCGAAGCAGACGTACTTTTCTCGATGTTGATGGGCGATGAGGTTGCTCCTCGTCGTGACTTCATCGAGAAGAATGCAAAGTATGCCCGCATAGACATTTAAGGGATATTTAATACCAACTTCACATACGACGGTGAACGGCGAATAGCGGAACCGTATTTTTACGTTCATGGAACTCAGCGGTACCACGACAGAACAAATTCAATCACCTGATGCATTCAGGGAGGACGTCTTTCGCAGCAACTACGTCAGCCGGGATCTAAGCTGGATCCATTTCGACTATCGTGTGCTCGATCAGGCCATGCATCCCAGCCGGACCATATTCGACAGGATGAGGTTCCTGTCCATCACGTCTTCGAATCTGGATGAGTTTTGTACGATCCGATTGGGATCGTTGTACAACTATCTCGACTTCAATAAAGAACGTTACGACTACAGCGGGCTTCGTGAAGAACCATTCAGACAACTGCTACTTACCGATGTCAGGAAGTTTGTTCAGGCCCAGCACGATGTCTACATCAATCAGCTGAAGCCGTTGTTCAACGAGAACTCGTTCGAGATCAAGGCATACAACACACTGTCGCCTGAGCTGGCAACCATCGTCAACACTTATTTTGTGAAGACGATTTACCCGATGCTTACACCGATGTTGTTCGACAGCTATCATGCTTTCCCGATACTGAAGAACAACCGTCTCCTGATCGGTGTTGTTACCGGCATCGTGCATGAGGGTGTCCATCAAAACAAAGCTTCCTTCATACAGGTGCCCAGCAACATCCCCCGGTTCTACGAACTGGTGGTGGGCAACATGACGTATTTCGTTCCCATCGAAGAGATCATACGAAACAACATTCACCACCTTTTCAGGAATGTGGAGATCGAGAGCGTCACCCTGTTCCGCATTAATCGCAACGGTGACTTTACACTGGAAGAAAGCGAAGATATAGAGTCGAATTTCCTGGAAGAGCTGAAACGGAAGCTTCAGACCCGGCGAACCGGCCGTGTGGTCAGGATGGATGTGGAGGAGAACGGCGATCCCTGGATCATCCGTGTTCTCAAAATACAGTGGGATATCGACGATCTGAATATTATCTCGGTTCCGAAGGACAGCCTGGTGGATTTTACCGGCCTGTTGCAGGTGATCAACCACAAAAACTTCAAGGACAGGCGCGGTCCGCTTCATCCGCCGCGCAGGCCCGTGCTCTATCCCGAGAACGGTGACATCAATCTCTTCGAATTATTGAAGAAGCAGGATATCCTTCTGCATCACCCGTATGATTCGATGGATGCCGTGCTGGAATTGTTGGAAAAGGCAGCGGAGGATTCGAAAGTACTTTCGATCAAGATCACCATTTACCGCGTAGCGAAAGATTCCCGTATTGTTGCGGCGCTGTTAAAAGCGGCCGAGACCGGCAAGCACGTATCGGTCTTGTTCGAGGTGAAGGCCCGCTTCGATGAGGAGAACAACCTGCGTGAAGGACAGAAGCTTCAGAAAGCCGGGTGTTTTGTGATCTATGGTGTCAGTAGTCTGAAGACCCACACTAAACTTCTTCTGATCGTTAGAAAGGAAGATGACGATCGTGTCTATCGCTACGTTCACCTTTCGAGCGGCAACTATAACGAGGCTACGGCACGTGTTTATACCGACGTCGGCCTTCTCACGACTAACGAGATCTACGCCAACGACGTCTCTGATTTCTTTAATGTCATTACGGGTCATTCGCAGCCGTTTGCTTATCGCAACCTGATCACGTCGCCGCGTGACATGAGGATACAGCTTTGTAACCTGGTGAGGAGGGAGGCCGAGAATGCACGGAATGGACTACCGGCGGGCATTGTGATCAAGATGAATTCCTTACAAGATAAGGAGTTCATCGATGTTTTGTATGAAGCATCGCAGGCAGGCGTGCAAACCAGGTTGATCATCCGCGGTATGTGTTGTCTGCGTCCCGAACGTAAGGGGCTCAGCGAGAATGTGCAGGTGTATTCGGTTGTGGGGGAATACCTCGAGCATGCGAGGATCTACTATTTCCACAACAACGGCAATCCAAAGGTTTTCATTGGCAGCGCCGACGCCATGGTGCGAAGCTTCGATCGTCGCATAGAGTCGTTATTTATGCTGGAGCAGGACATCCTTAAGAAGCAGGCGATGAATATCCTCCGGTACAACCTGAAGGATAACGTGAACAGCTACATCATGCACGAGGACGGGACTTATACGAAGAAGGACTCCCAGGGGAGTCCTCCGTTCAATATTCATAAGGAATTCTATAACATCACGCGCGAGATCATCGAAGAGGTGAAGCTCTTTTAATGTATTACGGGTGATGTCTTACAGCGAATTGTAGTATTTGATAAGCTTTGTCAGCTCTTCTTCATTCCGTGGAGAGATCTTCTCCTTTTTCGCGAATGCACTCAGCTCTTCTTGTTTGTCGGGGAAGGCTGCGATCATTGATTTTATGTTTTTGACCTTTGTCACTTCACTGCCGGCGAATTTGAAATAGAATTCGTCGGGAGCGCGGCGGTATTCGGCGGCCTGGTCGCCACCGTCGAGTGCACGTCCTTTCATCGCGGGGGTGAACTTCACGCTCTTCTTTGAGAACAGAGTCACTTTACCGCTGTCGAGCAGGGCGAAGTAGCCGTATTTGGTGATGCCATCGTCCTTGTATTTCTCCACCACGAATGTGGTTTCTCCGAAGTCTACGCGCTTGATGGTGGTGCTGGGATCGAGTACTCGGGCCTGACCGCCGGCTTCGAATTCGATGAGGTCCCTGTGGGCATTGTATCGGACGGGGGCGGTGCGGCTATTGTTAGCGAAGAGGATAGTGCCTTCTACATAGGCATCATTAAGGTAGGGAGTACCTTTCACGGGTGCGTCGACCGTCCCAGAGGTAGTTGGTTGGACCTGGGCATTGGCCGCGGTAATTGCCATCAGGCAAAGAAGGCCAAGGGTAAGAGTGATTTTGCGATTCATGACAGTGTGTACTTTGAGTTGTTGAAAAGGTTTCAATAGTTGCTTCAAAACTTTTTGTGTATACCGCTGAAGTCATAAAATAGATGTAATGGAAGAGTAATGAATTGTAAAATGTTGTCATGAAAATTATGGAATTCATTTCTGTACACTGTTCGCCGAAACCGGACAGTGTTTTATAGTGGGATAAATACTTGTCAAAATGATCAGGTTTTCCGGAGATGGTTTTTTGGGAGTAGGAGGAGTTAATAACACTTTACGGCATAATCAAAAACGTTATGCCAATGATGTACATACTCGCCGGACCTAAAGGTGCCGGGAAGACAACTACTGCTACAATCGATTACCGCTGAAGGTGAAAATGGTATTGATTTTACAATTAATAATCTCGAAATCTAAAACAAGATAAAAGCAGTGTATGCTGGAGCCAGTAAGAAATTATAGCCGGGTTAGGGAGAAATTAATGGCTGGAATGGATGAAGTGCATGAAAAGCTCATTAAGAACACATCGCCGCTAATCAGCCACTGATCGTTTCTCGTAACGGCAAAATTGAAGAAGTCGATGCCCGGGAGTATTTGCCGAAAGTCCGACGCGCTGACTGATCAATCCCTGTACCTGTAATAATCCGGGCACTGTGCATTATGGTGTATCCCCCGGATCCTCGTCCTGTAGTTCAGCATAAACTCATGCGAACCATTCGAGAATTTATTCAACGACGACGATGTCCAGTCGTAAGAATAGGCAAAGTGAAAGCTCTCACTCAGTTTCAGGTCGATGAACGTGATGAATGAGTCGCCGCTCCGCACCGACGTTCCGATACTGAAGACCTCGTAGAACACGAAGGCCGCATTGATATCCACACTCAAAGGCTGTCCTTCCTGCGATCTCACCAGGATCGACGGGTTTAGTTGTACATCCTTCATCCCTGCGAAAGGGAAGATAGTACCGCCACGAAGGAAGTAGTAACGCTTCTGGCGGATCTCGTTCAATATACCCTCAAAGGTACCAGACGCCACCGCGCTGTTGATAATGAACGGCACCGAGAAACCTACAAACCAGTGCTTCTTACTGAACATCACACCACCACCGAAATTGGGCTTCAGCTTGTTGAAGGGGGCAAACGAAGCATCGTCCGGGTTTAGAAGATCCAGGTTGCTGAAGTCTGCGCCCACGATGTTGAAACCTGCCTGAATTCCCATCGCCAGCGTGGCATGAGGAAAACGAAGCATATAGGAATAGCTGCCGTACACGTGCTCGTTCTTGTAGCTGCCGATCTCATCGTGGTTGACCATCAGTCCGACTCCGACGCGGCTTTTCAGCAGCGCCGTATGACCTGTAAACGAGAATGTTCGTGGCGCACCGGGAAGGTTCACCCACTGGTTACGATACAGGGCAGTCATGCTTAGCTGCACGTGATTACCCGCAAAGGCGGGGTTGATCACCAGCTCGTTGAAATAGTACTGTGTGAATACGGGATATTGCTGGGCCCGGGCTCCAGGCGCCAGCAATAGTACTATCCCAAAAAATAGTATCCGGATAAAAATTCGCATAGGCTTATGTCACAGGTTCTGGTATAGTTACTTAACTAGTTCAAGATATCCGGCCAGTGGTTTAGACCCATCCCGTTTGTCGATCACATAGTAGTAAGTTCCATCAGGCAGGAGAATCCCCATAGGACTCACACCCCTGTTTGACTTACCATCGAAGTATATGTCGACGTTGTTATAACCATCACCCTCGTAAACCATCGTCCCCGCGCGGTTAAATATCTTCACATTGTTGCCCGGGAAATTCTCGATACAACTGATGTTGAATATCTCGTTGCGTCCGTCGTTGTTGCGCGACACGCCATTGTAAGGTCTGATCTCAGTGCCGACATCGATCGTCTTTTTCGCTGAACATCCCAGTTCCGAAGTCACCGTCACATCGTAGCTGCCCGCGCCGATGTTCTCCAGGTTGGGGCCCATTACGATCGCACCGTTGGCATTCCACTCGATGGTGGAGATCGGTACGTTACTGGCCATTACGAGCGATGCAAAACCGTTGTCTGACTGGCAGCTTGCCGGGATGATCTTGAAGTCGAAATCCGGGAAGAGCTGCTCCTTGATGATCTGGTCCGTATCGGGACCGGTCGTACAACCCGTGATCCGGCTGGTGGCAGTTACCGTGTAATTACCCACTGCCAGACTGTCGACCAGCTCGCCATGATATGCGATCGAACCTGTCGCCGCGCCTCCAACATACCAGTTGAATATGTAGTCGGCGGTGTTTCCGTTAACCGATGCGCTCAGTATACCGTTGTCGAGCACGCAGCTCGTCACATTCTGTTCAACTACGATCTGCGGGTTCGGTATGGGCTCCAGCTGCTGGATGATAACAACCGCCGCCGTGCCTTCACAATTGGAGATCCTGTTTTTGGCCCGGACGGAATACGTGCCTATTGGCAAGCCGGTCATACTAATACCAGAGAAGATCGATGCACCTGCGGGCGGCAGACCTCCGTTGAACCAATCGAAGGTGAAGGCAACAACGTCGCCGTTGTCAATCGACGCAGACACCCCGCCGTTCGCTTTCGTGGGATCACAATTCGTTACCGGCGACATCACCATGGCTGTCACGACCGGCAATACCCGTTGGTCGCTCACGACCACCGTTTGAGCTTGAGTCACACAGAAGTTGTCGACCTTGTCGACCGCCACCATCGTGTATTGACCTGCAGCCAGGCCGCTGATCAACTGGCCGGAATGATCGGCCGAAGCTTTCACCGAGCTGCCATCGTACCAGCTGTAATTGTAGTCGAGACTGTTGTCGTTCGTTACGGCACCAAACACGCCGCCGTCGGGAGCGAGACAGCTTGTGAGGGGCGAGGCAGATGTCGTAGCCTGTAACTCATTTACAAAAAGAGGAACCGTGAATACATCCACGATCTTACAGTTATTCGAAATATTGGTGATCCGGATCGTTCTCTGTACGTCAGTCTGCCCGCCGGGGACAACAATGTTGGTGAGCTCGTCGTCGGAGTCGACAACGCTGCCCGTCGGCGTACTGCCGTTATACCATTCGAAGCCGTAGCCACCGCCGCTCGTACCCGTTGCGATTACTTTTAACAAGCCGGTCTTCGGAAGAATACAGCGCTCAGGATTTTCAAACCTATCGAGGGTTACACCGACAGTTCCTATGGTCATGTCGTTGATCACGAATTGGACATTGGTTAAGCACGAGTTCGTGGTGTTAGTAGCTTTCACGAAGTACGTTCCTGCACCAAGACTATTCAGTGTGGCCGATGCGCTATTTTGCAGAACCGTTCCACCACTGTTACTCCATTCGAATGTATAGTCGGCAAGATTTCCGGGTGCACCGTTTTGCGTAATCGCAGACACGGTAGCCGATCCGTTGTTGATAGCCATACCGCTTACCACATCGCATGAAGTCAGGTTATTCGTGGTCAGGCCACTGCCTGCAATATTGATGTTCATAGGATTCGAGCCCACGGGAATTGCTGACAGAGACTTACAACCGGTAGAGGTCGCAGTGTTGTTCGTCACCCGCACGGTATAGAAGCCTTGCGAGAGGTTTATAATCATTTCGCCGTTAACACCCGTGCCGGGTACCGAAGCCCCTGTCGTGCCCGACCCTACAAACCATTCGAAGGTGTAGTCGGCCGGGTTTCCGCCATTCGCGCTGACCGTGATCGAGCCCGTGCCTGTGCCTGCGCAATTTGTATTCGCATTGATAGCAGTCGGTACGATCACAGGGTCCACGGTTGCCTTCTTGATGGAGATAAGTTTAGGGACCGAACGACAACCGTCCATCAGGATATTCTTTGAAACAGCAACCGCTGTATAGAATCCAGGCGCCAGCGGAGTACTCGTGTTGTAATTAAGCTGCGCAGAAACGCCTGCCATCACATCGATAGCTGTTCCTCCGGGTCCTGGATCATTCATTCCAACGTACACGAAGATGTCGTAATCGGCTTCGTCAAATTCGGGCCTGGGAGATTTAATCAGTTTGATCACCGCGCTTCCGTCATTACCGGGGACGCAGGTTTGCACATCGTCTGTAGAAACGATCTGGAGCTCGTGTGCGTCGGCAAATGGCAGGTCGAACTCTGCAGTCTTGCTACAGCCACTGTTCAGGTCTGTAGCCGTCACGGTATACACTCCGGTCTTGAGGCCAGACGCTACGGAATTGGTTGGTGCATTAGGAGGTGTGTTAGTAGATGAAAGAACCGGTCCGCTAAAAGGAGCACGACCGAAGTGCCATTCCACTTTGAAACCTAATGTATTTCCGGGCGCGGCAACGTCGACCGTCATTTCACCATTGGCTGCATTACAATCGCTGGGGAATTGTGTAATGCCGCTGTTCAATGTAATTGTGATTGTCGGCGAGTTGTCAAGAACGGTGACTGTGATCGGAGGAGCATTACAGAATTTAGTCTTATGCACAGCCGACACGGTATAGTCGCCAGGTCCAAGGTTGCTCAGGATATTGTCGTCGTCGGTAAAATCCGGACTTGACTGCACGGATGTTCCGTTGTACCACGAGTACGTGAAGTCGGCAGGAGTATCGATCGAAGGAGTGATCGTGATCTGTCCATTGTACGGTGTACAGGTCGTCACGTGTTGCACTACATTCGACAGTGTAGGATTCGGAACACTGAAGTCGATGATCACCTGGGCGGTCGAAGCACATCCGCTGGTGGTTTGTGTTGCCTGTACGGTATAAGTTCCGGCAGCCAGGCCAGTTATAGCAGCAGCGCTTCCGACCTTGTTCGGGTTGGTGAGGACTGTTCCTTTAAACCACTCGAAGGAGAACCCGGCGGGTCCGCCCGTCACACTTGCATTGGCGGCGCCATTCGGCCTGCCAGGATCGCACGACGTCATATCGGCTGTCTTCGTAGCAGTTACTACAGGTGACGCGGTTTGTATGATTGTTACAGTTTGCGGTGTTGACACGCACTTCGAAGAGTTGTTCGCGGCGATAACGGTATAGCTACCGGGAGCAAGGTTGTTGATCGATGCACCGGTGAAGTCAGCCGCAGGTTTCACCGCAGCGCCTTTGTACCACTCGAACTTAAAGCCTGCCGTTCCGCCATCGGCAGTAGCGCTGGCCTTTCCGGAGTTGGTGGCCGAACAGATGATATCGGTCTTCGTTGCAACCACAGCCGGTGGAGCGACAGTACTCGGGACGGCTCTCGATTCTACAGTCTGGCAGCCCGAAAGCTTTTCAGTTACCAGCACGGTGTATGTCTGCGCTTTCAGATTGGTTGCTACATCGCTTACACCGATCTGCGGCGAAGTAAAGATGTCGTTACCCTGATACCAGGCAAAGGTAAATGCACTGGCAGGCTGGCTGTTGCTGTCGGCGATCGCTTGAAGGCTACCGTTCGGATTCTTACAATCGGTTACCGGTGCAAGCAGATTTATCGTCACTTTCAGCGGTCCGGTATACAACCCGACATCCACCTGGGCAGTGTCGGAGTTACAGAGCGCGGTTTTGTGACGTGCGAACACGCGATATGTTCCGGCGGGAACACCCGAATAAATTGGGCCGGTAAAATCGGGTGTTGCATCCACTGCGCCTTTGAACCAGAAGAAAGTATAGTCCGTCGTATTCTCACCGCCGCCGACCTTCGGGATAAAAGCTCTCACGGCGCCGTTGTCAGGCGTCGTACTGCCGGGACACTTCGCGTTGTCGGAAACTTTCAATGCCGTGATGCTCACTGGCCTTGGAAGCACGGGCGCTGAAATGATATTGTTGGAGTAATCGCACTCTACAAAATTCGTGTTGGGAAGCGAAATAGGAGTGGGGACAGTAGTACCGCCGTCATTGAGTACGATAAATAATATGAACGGCGATCCGGGCCCGGAGACCTGGGCGTTCGTGATCGAAAACACATCGTTGGGGCCAAACTGTGCGAGGGTTACTGTGATCGTACCGAGTTTGACAGCTCCGGCAGCCGCGGGATTTCCATTGTAGAATGTGATCGGAACGTCGCCGTCCAGCACCTGGTCACCTTTGTTCGTGATCTGGAACGACACTGTGAATTTCGCATCGGGGCATGTCGGAGGATTTACAGTCAGTGAGTTATCGACATACGCCAGGTCGGGAGATGCATAGGTCGGACAGCCCAATGAGTTCAGGAAAGGCGACTGGTTAAGGAAGCCATTCAATGGCCGGTTCGGACCGGTGGTACAGCTTCCGGTCGAGAACACCAGGTGGTGTTTCTGCTGGCGCTTCGGAATCGTAAGGTCGTCGTTTACGTTGACGTTGAAGTAACCGTGCTGGTTCCACACCCTTCGCGCGGGGACCCAAGGCTCGGCTGCCGATTTATACACGCGTATATGTGAGTAACGGGAGTAATTCAGGTCGTCGAATTGTTTGATCGCCTCTGTGTCGCTGAAACCGCAAGGCACACACATTTCGGTAGATCCATCCGCATCGACGTCCGCTACAATGGGATATTCCCTGTTCGTACGCGATACGCAGTTCTGTTGATTATAGATAGAGCCGTCGGTACCGTTGATGATGTACAAAAACTGTTCGTCCCGGTACACGATCTCGGATTTTCCGTCGCCATTAAAGTCGAACAGGGTACACCCGGTATGTCCGGAAGTTTCTTCGTTGATGACCTTGCGCCAGAAGAGGTCAAGGTTTTCATCGAGGGCATAAAGGAATTTACCGGACACATAGGACACGTTCATCTTTCCGTCGCCATCGAGGTCAGCGATGTTGATCCGTCCGGTACCGTTCTGCCATCCGTTCGGCAGGTAAGCGCCGGCGGTGTTATCGAAGAATGTCTTTACAACATTGTTCTTTACGTCCCAGAAAAAAACCGTTGTGTTCTTTCCCTTACCGACGGTCGAACCCGATGCGATCACATCAAGGAAACCGTCGAGGTTGAAGTCCGCCACGCTGGTGGCGTTGTATTCAAACCTGATATAATAGTCAGGAATTTTCTTGAGCTCAGTCAGACTTCCGTTATCCAGGGAACCATTGCCGAGGTTCACATCATAGATGTATCCCCCAATGACGAGCTCCAGGTCGGCGTCACCTTCTATATCAACTGCTACAGGTCCACCGTTGTGATCGTTCCAATTGGTGCTCTTTACTAAGCGGGTTCCTGTCTTGGCATCATAGATCTCGTCTTTAGCATACAATTCTACTTTACCATCGCCGTTGAAGTCTGCAAGACCGAAGTTGATAGGATCACCGCTGATCTTGGTCCTCCATAATTGTGTCGTCAGATCGCAATTATATGAGTACAGATATATACTATTTCCCTCGTTTCCGAACAGGAATATTTCGGCGCAGGCGTCGTTGTCGATGTTACCAATCGCTACTTCCCATTGCGGCGTGAAGGGAGCATCCAACGAATGTTTCACACTGCCGTCGCGGCCGCTGATCACGAACACTTTCTTGGTATACCTGTTCATCGTAATGATCTCAGGGATACCATCGCGGTCGAGGTCACCGATCGCCATACGCGAGAGGTGATTGGTTGTTTCGTCAGGGGAGGCGAAGTCCAGCGTCATGGTGAACTTCGGGAAGGCCGACGGTTTGGCCTCGCACTTGGCATCGTTGCCCAGGAAGGTTCCGTCACAAGCACCGATGTTGGCGCAACTTCCATCGTAACAGTCGATAAAGCCGTCTCCGTCGTTGTCTATACCATCGTTACAGATCTCGACGCCCTGTGCCGCGGCAAAAAAAGAAATAAAGCACAGTGTGAGGGCGAGAAAAGGGGTTCTTTTCATTTTTTGTCAGGTTGATTTCGCTTGATCAAAGCCAACAGATAGCAAAATCAGTTGTTTCCGGGGATTTATTTTCAAATCAGGACATCTGTAACCCGGGTTGTAATATTAGGAACCGCAATTCTCGATGAATATACATAAATCGTCGATCATTGGCGGTCAAAACCGCGTTTTTTGCCATTTCTAGCTGATTTCAGAATTTTGCGGGGCCGACGTCATGTAGGTTTTACCTCAGAATAGTGATGCTGCCCGTGCGCGACCCGGTATCACCCTCGCACCGGATCAAATAGTAATAGACCCCATCTGGCACCTTCTTGCCGCTATTGCTGATGCCATCCCAATCATTCAGATAGGGCTTGGCTTCATATACCTTCAGGCCTTTCTCATCGAAGATAGTTACCCCGCATCCGGGGAAGCTTAGGATGTTGCCCACGTTCCAGGTTGGATTGGTTGCATCGGCATTCGGTGAGAAGAAATTCGCGGGCTTCAGCAGATTGGACGGGTTGTCGACGATGACCACCACTTCGACAATGCCTTCACCAACGCATCCATTGCTGTTCACCACAGTTACGGTGTAGGTGGTAGTTTGCTGAGGAGTTGCTTTCGGAGTCGGGTCTTCGGAGCTGTCGAGTGTTTCGGCTGGGGACCATTCGTAGCTGGTAAATCCTCCGGTAGCCGACAGGTCTGTGCTTTCTCCAATGTTGATCGGGTTCGGAGTGGCGCTCGCCACCACCTCGGGTTTGGGCAACATGATTACTTCCTTGCTCACCGATATCTTACACCCGGCGGCATTCTTAAGCTGAACGGAATAGTTTCCGCCAGTCGTTGCGTCGATCGTTGGTGTGGAAGCATTCGTGCTCCAGAGATATTCGCTGAATGCAGGAGTTACCGACAATGTGACCTTATCCCCGTCGCAGAACTTGAACACATTATCAGGTGCAGTGATCGTTGCTGTCGGAAGCGCCGATATCTTGATCGGTTTGGTGAGGCTCACCGGGCAGGCATCGCCGCGATAAGAGGCCGTAAGCTTAACAGTGAGATTGCTGATGGTGGTGTAGGTATGAACAGGACTCACGTCTGTTGATGTTCCTGTGTCTCCGAAGTCCCATACGTAGTGTGCACCGGCATTCGATGCGACGGTCGATTGATTGGTGAATGTAACAGGTGTGTCTTTGCATGTTTCGACGGGTGACTGGAATGCAGCGACTGGTGTGCTGGCCAGCGTTAGCTGCACGGGTTCGGCAGGTACTTCCGGACACCCGGGGTACAACGTCGATTTCGCGTTGAATGCGTAAGTGCCCGTGGTGTTGACATTGAGTGTTGTGGTGGTAGCGCCGCTGATGTTGCCATTGGCGTCCGTCCATTGATAAGTAAAATTTGCATCGCTTGGTGAGGCTGTGAGCATTTTCGTATCGCCGGTACAAAACACATCGGAGCCGGGGAAGCCTACGCTGAATGGAGGCAGCGAGATTGTTTCCACCAGGGTCGACCCTTTGGCTGCAATACAACCTCCGGCTGTTACCTCAACTTCATACCGGCCGGCATATTCCGGTTTATAAGGAGTACGGGTAACGCTGGCGGTGTTCGCTGTAAAACCTGCGGGCCCGGTCCATGCGTAACTATCGGCCCCGGCGCTGGTGGCTGTCAGGTTGATGGTGCCCTCGGCGCAAACAGGGGAGTTGTTTGTAAACGCAGGTGCGGTTGCTGCGCCGGCTGATATATCTACATCAACGGCATTCGAAGTTTTGGTGCAACCATCACTTGTAATACTGAGGGTATAAATGCCTGGTAATGAGGGTGTAAACGTGGAGTTCGTTTCAGTTGGCATGTCTACGTTGTCCTTCTTCCACAGGTAGGTTGCGCCACCCGATATCGTACCCTTTAATGTGATCGGAAAACTCGCACAAACTACCATCGGGCCACCGGGGGTAACGACCGGAGTGATACAGCTTAGGTTCTTGAAAAAAGACAGCTTCGAAGCCGGTACCCCGCGCGTGTTGTCATCGACACTGGTATACATGATATCCGGTTTCGAGTCTCCGTTAAGATCGCCCAGAACAATGTGCCGGTTAACGAATGTCGTTGCCTGCGTGAGCCTCGGAAGGAATGACACCGACCCGGCGGTGCTGGTGTTATTTAATATAGTGAGTGACTTTGGATTCACATCCGTGATAGGGCCGGTAAGAGAGGCCACGGCGATATCGAGCTTGCCATCGCCATCGAGATCTCCCAGGTCGATGCCGAATGGAAACGGGTCGGTTGGTATCGACACCGGCGCCGCGAATTTTACTTCGGTCGATGTGCTCTGGTTGAGAAGCACGGAGATGCGTGAGCCCAGAAAGTGTGTTACTGTAATATCGGGTTTTGTATCACCATCGATATCGCCGACGCGGACGTTGACAGGGGCACCGGTATTATTAGGTGTCGCCGGTGCGATGTCGGCTTTAGTGACCTTGTCAAAAACAAACGTACCGGAACGACTTTGATTCTTATAAACGAAAATGTTTCCGCTGGATGACAGTACCTGGCTGACGATAATATCCGGCTGATTATCATTGTCGATATCCTGGATAGCAAGGCCGTCGGAACCGGTGTTGTTTGTAACGGGAATCGTGAGCGTGGTGTGTGGACCAAATGAGATCGTGCCACCCGAGCTGGTATTGGGCAAGATCAGGAGATCTTTGTTCTCGGTGTTTTGATCTGTAACGATAATTTCAGGGAGTCCATCGCGGTCGAGGTCGGCGATGTCAACGCGTTTGGGTGACTTACCCGGTAATGAAAGATTCTGTGTTGTAAAGATAAAGCTGCCGCTGACACTTGCGTTCTTCAGGATAAAGATCTTGTTGCCCGGATCGGCTTCCGTGATCAAGAGGTCTTTCTTACCGTCGCCGTTGAGATCTCCGCATTTGATATTGAGTGTTTTTGTTGACGGCAACAAGGATGTCTTGGCAGCAAATGCGAATGGGCCTGTCGCTGTAGAGGTATTGCGGAACAGGGATACCCCGGCGGGTGGTGGGCTGTTGCCTCCTGAGTTGGATGCAGCCACATCATTTTTTCCGTCGCCATCCAGATCGCATAGGCAGACATCATATAAACCCGCCTCGGCGTCGAGGTCGGTCTGGGCGACGAAGTTTGCAAGCGCGATCGGCTGCTGCCCTCCGTATGACAAAAGGAACTCACCTTTTGAAGAGGCCGACTTACCGGTGGATGTGTTCGTTACAATAATGCTTTCGTAAGTGGCGCCGGGAGGAACAGTTACCTCGATCGTTTGGTCGGACGCCGTTTCGACAACACCCTTGGCGGCTCCAAACCAGACACTTAGGTTGGCGGGTACACCTCCGAAGTTGGTGCCGGAGATCGTGACCCGTTGGCCATTACCATTAATATATTTGTCGATGTGAGTAATGACCGGCGCCTGACCGAATGCGTTGGCTGCAATGAAAAAAAGTGCGAGGTGCGATGTGCGAAGTGCGATGAACACGGTTCGGGAGGTCATCGCACACCGTACATAGAACATCGCACGGCTGAGTGGCTTATAGGTCATGCATGTTGTATTACTTTTTGCCAATCTTAGTAACCCGTAGGGTAACCAATGCATGAATCATTTATTTGACCGGTCTTTATTTACCTCTTGTCGATTTTACTGAATGACAAAAGGATTCTGCGAATATACAGCGAAATCCTATCTTGCACTCAAAATTGATCCGGTTAACTTACAGATTTAGACCCCCTTACATCAGCAAAATCGGTAAACAACCATAATGGCAGACCAATGAAAGGATTTGCGCTGTTGATGTTAGCAGCCTTACTGTTCACATCAACTACCCTGACCGCACAGATACTGATCGGCCCTGTCGTAGGCCCACAAGTATCCTGGGTTTCGTTCGACGACAAAGACAGTAAGTCCATGTATAGTCGGAAGCCGATTTACGGCTTTCACGCCGGCTTAGGACTTTCTTTCCGGGTACACAAAAGATTCTTCCTTCACACAGCCTTCCTTTATTCAACTAAAGGCAAATACCTTGAAGGCAAGCAAGACCAGCTGCTGCGTTTCAAAAGCAAATACAACTACATCGATGTTCCGATGGTGTATACCGTCGAGTTCCTTCACAAGGTTGGTAAGACAAAACAATACAAGTTCTTCTTCGGCATCGGCCCTAACGTAAGCTACTGGCTTGGCGGCAAAGGCTATCTTGAAAACACCCAGCTTTCAGAAGTGCTCGTCAACCACATCGACTATAAAATCGTGTTCGACAAAGAGGAGAACGACTACGCAGACAACCAGATGAACGTCACCGGCGCCAACCGCCTTCAACTCGGACTTAATATTCAGACGGGTTTTGTGTTCGAACCGCTCGGTTATCAAAAGGTCATGTTCACCGTCCGGTACGAAGCAGGCCACAGCTTCATGAGCCCCGAAGGAAAAGGCACGTTCCGACAGACGAATGAATATGAGGACGATCTGCGGACAAGGATACAGGGACTCAGGATGAGCTTCTCTTACCTGATAGATCTTAAGAACGAAGAATCGAAGAAGGGGAAGAGCACGATCAACAAACGGAAGCTGAAGTAACCTGTCGTTGTTCGTTGCTCGCGGCCGGACAAATGCCTCTCGGCGTTGCCTCGAACAACGAATTCAGCTCAGTTAAATCATCTTATTCCACGCAAGTTTCCTGAAGATATCGGCGCTTGGTCGTTTCTTTCTCTCCATCGTAACGGGATCGCATTCGTAAAGGCCGAACTTCATCGACGGACCCAGATGCCATTCGAAGTTGTCCCACGTACTCCACCAGAAATATCCCTTAATGTCGACTCCGTCTTGTAAGGCTTTGTGGATGATACGGGCATAATCGATAATGGCTTTCTGCCTAAGCTGATCGCTTGCATCGCATACACCGCTTTCAGTAATGATGATCGGCTTCTGATATTTTTTCCAGTAGCGGTCGATACACTCGCGCAAACCTTCAGGGTGGTATTCCCAAATATCATCGTGCACGCGGCCGTTCATCTTGTGAGGTGTTTCAAGCCAGGTGATGGGCATGGGGTCGTGCGAGATGCGCGCGTAGTAGCTCATGCCGAAGAAATCTGTTTTCTCGAAGTGCTTCGGAACGAAATCCATGAACCACCAGTCGCTGAGCCTGGCCGAAAACCAACCGAGGACATTTTCTTGCGAGAACACCACACAGTTGTGTGAGATGCCCACGGGCTGATCCGGGAATTTCTCTTTAATATAATCGTAAATGATGTCGTGCGCCTTGCCCATATTCCTCACCACGATCGCGGCTTTCACAGGATGTTTCCGAAAAGGAGGGAAGAACCCTGTCAGCCACCCGAAGCTCGCATACACATTTGGTTCATTGAATGTATTCCAGTGACTTACGTATTGACCGAAGGTCGTCACGACTTTCTTTGCAAAGTCCACCCAGCAGGCGATGTTCTTTTCATTTTCCCATCCGCCATTCGAGGAAAACCACAATGGATTAGTGAAGTGATGCAGCACCATCATGATGCTGACCTTGTTTGACTTCAGTTGTTTGAGAAGTGATCTGTAATGTTCGACAGTGCCGGGATCGAGATCGGCCATCGGAGCCCGTTGCAGTTTGCTCCACATGAGACTCATCCGGTAGTAAGGAGCGAGCGATGAAATGATGCGGATGTCTTCGTCGCTCCGTAGCTCGTGATCGGTAGTGCGGTCAAATATAAAACCGTCTTTTGCTTTAACGCCCTGCCAGTCGTGTTCGAAGGCAGTCTCGATCTGTGTAGCGGCCGTGCTGGTTCCGAATATGAAGTCGCTTGGAAACAGCAGTTCCATTTGGTGATTGTTTACCGTTCCGCCTTTACCGGCGGCCTGGCACGGGATTTCGGTGCGGGCTTTTCCCCGGCCATTGCAACGAACGCGCCTTTTTGTTCGGTTTCCCATCGATCCCAGTATTCCTGGAGCATCTTCAGGTCGTCGGAAAGGCAGGGATAGGATATGGCTGCATTGGGTACCCGGGGAAGATGACCAGCCTCCATACTTGCGCTGGTCATGCCGCCGCTCCATTCGAAATGACCGGGATCGTAAGGATGGCGCCAACGGCCGCCCCATCGAAGGCCGAGCTTTTCTCCAACGGCTCCGACTTTCTTCCACACGGCTTCATTATGCCAGGACGGAACTGAGTCGATCACCGGCACTACGTCTATCGCAAGACCATACTGGTGGCGTGAACGCCCGCCGCTGCTGCGGGTGTAGATCTTTCCCAGATGTTTGTATTCATTCTGCTTCGCCACGGTCCTGTACGTTTCGACAACCGCAAGCTCTATGCCCTTCGCCTTGCAGCTGGCGATCAGCTCGATCACTTTATCGCGGAAGTAGGGGTGAAGTGCGGAGACGTCGCAGATCATGGAAATATCTCCACGGTTCTTACCGAAGGTGTAGTTGCCGACGGTGTTCCACTGCATCCATTGATCAACCGTGTCTGGTACGATCTCCGGAACCGGCGGAACGACGAACGACTGGCTCAGCGCAACGACAGCATGACTCTGCTCTTCCGACCACGGAGGAACAGGATTTTGCGCGTTGGCAAAACATACAAAGCCAAAAAATAGAGCCGTGAGGCCTAACTGGTGCATTTGGGGTGCAAAAAATCGAGTTAAAAGTACGAAAAATTGGTCAGAGTACGGGGTACAGAGTACAGAGTACAGGGTACAGAGTGGAGGCACGGTGTTCAAGGAGTTGTAAATTGGCCCGTCGAACCCTGTACCCTGTACTCTGTACACTGTACCCTAACATTAAGTACACTGTACCCTAACATTAATGAATGAACCCACTTACTGACTTTTTAGGGCAATACATTACCGACAACCGAAAAGCCACTATCGAAAAAGTCCTCGATAATCGTACCCGGTACATGACCCTTGTCCTGGAAGACATCTACCAGTCACAGAACGCAAGTGCCGTCGTGCGGACCTGTGAGTGCATGGGTATCCAGGATCTTCACATCGTCGAGTCGAAGAGCAAGTACTCGGTGAATAAAAAAGTGCTGATGGGGTCCAACAAATGGATGAATCTCATTCGTTATAAAGAAAAAGAGTTGGGTAAGACCAACATCTCCGCCTGTTATGCGAAGTTGAAGTCGGAGGGCTACCGAATAGTTGCCACGCATCCGGCTGCGGGGATTTCCATCGATGAGCTGTCCATCGACTCGAAGATTGCCGTGGTGATGGGCAACGAGCTGAAGGGTATCACCAAATTTGCGTTGGACAACGCCGATGAGCTCGTTCGCATACCCATGTTCGGATTTACCGAAAGCATGAATATATCCGTGAGCGCGGCCATCTGTATTCGCTCCCTGGTGAGTCGTATCAGGGCTTCAGGTACCGCATGGAAACTCAGTGATACTGAGAAAGATATACTTCGCCTGGAGTGGTACCGGAAGAGCCTGAAGCAGCCTGCCATTATGGAGAAGGATTTTCAGGCAAAAGGGAAGTTAAACACATGACCATATATTTTTAGGAAACAGCTAAATTTGGTAGGGCTTTAATCTGTGTTCTATGTTTTGGAGAAGGGTGACGAGGGGCGTGCTGATCACGTTTGTCTCTGCTGTTTTGCTCGTGTGGTTTACCAACCTATGGGTTGTAAATAGCACGTCGGACAAGGTATTTTCAAGTACCGATGCCTTACCCACCAATGGCGTGGCTGTTGTGTTGGGCACGAGTCACAAGCTGGCCAGCGGGAAACCAAATCCTTTTTTTGAGTACCGGATAAAGATGGCGGCGACTTTGTACGCAAGTGGTAAGGTGAGACATTTCATTGTCAGCGGCGATAACCGCACCCGTTATTACAACGAACCCCTGGAAATGAAAAAGGCGCTCGTGAAGAGCGGTGTTCCCGACAGTGTCATCACGCTCGATTATGCCGGCCTTCGTACGCTGGATACCATCGTAAGATGTAAGGAGATATTCGGGCAGGATACCATCACCATCATTACCCAGCCGTTCCATTGCTACCGGGCGCTCTTTATCAGCAACTATTATAATATGAATGCAGTGGCTGTGATGACCGAAGATCCGAATCCCGACTCTGCCGTCCGGGTCAGAATACGTGAGTACTTTGCGCGGGCCAGGGCCGTGCTGGATCTTTACGTGTTCAAGACCCCCCCGCGGCACCTTGGGGACAAGGAGCCAATAAAAAACCTGTGATTTCGTCCTTAATTTTTTAGATGGCGGGGGTATAACCACAAGTAACCGCTTGCGTTTATTAGTTAACTTTGCTTAAGTAAACCACAACTGTGAGGCGCGTTTCGGGGATTCGGATTGTTGGCTTGATCTGCTTTTTTTCTGGGCTTTTTTCTTCCGCTACCCTGGTAGCCCAGGAGACTATTGTGCAGGGAAAAGTTACCGACGCCACTTCTGGCGATCCTATTCCTTTTGTGAACGTCGTGTTCAAGGGAACCTCCATCGGCGCTACGACCGATTTCGACGGCAACTTCCTGATAAAATCCAGTCAGCCTACCGATTCGGTAACGGCCTCCTACATCGGGTATAAGTCTCGTTCAAAAACTATCAAGCCTGGTATCCGCCAGACCATCAATTTCCAATTGGCGGAGGACGTGGTCAACCTCCAGGAGGTGGTGGTGCACGCCGGTGAAAACCCTGCCTTCGAAATCCTTCGCCGGGTGGTCCGTAATAAAAAGGAGAACGATAAGAGAAAGCTGATCGCCTACGAATACGACACCTATACCAAGATCGAGATCGACGTCGACAACATTTCTGAGGAGATGAGGGAGAAGAAGTTCATGCAGAAGATACAGCAAGTGCTCGACAGTATCGACCAGATCGCGGGTGAGGACGGGAGCCCGATCCTGCCCATCATGATATCCGAAAGTGTATCGAAAGTTTATTACCGCGACAATCCATCTCTGAAAACCGAAGTGCTCCTCAAGAACAAGATCAACGGCGTTGGTATGGAAGACGGCACGCTGATACAGCAGATGGTAGGCTCATCGTTCCAGGAATATAACTTCTACCAGAACTGGCTCAATATCGTCAGTAAAGAGTTCGTGTCGCCGATAGCCGACGGGTGGAGGTTGTTCTACGAATACGATTTCACAGATAGCGCCTACGTCGGCGAACATTTCTGCTACAGGCTCGACTTCTTTCCCAAGAGTCCGCAAGAGCTCGCGTTCACGGGAACGATGTGGATCACCAAAAAAGACTACGCGCTCAAGCAGATCGATGTGACGATGGGCAAGCAGGCAAACATCAACTTCATCGAAAAGCTCAAGATCCAGCAGGAGCTTGAAAAGACATCCGACGGAGCATGGCTGCCGGTCAAGAACCGGGTGCTGATAGACGTCAGCGAGATCACAAAAGCTTCGGCAGGTATGCTGGCCAAGTTTTACACCAGCAACAAGAATATTGTAGTCAACAAACCATACGACCTCACGTTCTACGAACGGCCCATCCAGATAAAAGAAGATGCCCGGATGTTCCAGGACGAAAAGTACTGGGATACCCTTCGCCATGAACCGTTGTCGGAAACGGAAGTCAGTGTTTATAAAATGATCGATACGCTCCGGAACATACCCGTGGTAAAAACCTATACGGATATCGTCAAGATCGCACTGAACGGATACGTCACCGTGGGCCGCTTCGACCTGGGTCCATACCTGAGCGCCGTTTCATGGAATAACATAGAAGGCTTCAGGTTCCAGCCGGGTTTCAAAACCAATTATTCGTTCAGCAAGAAGTTCGTGATCGGTGCACAGCTCGGCTATGGATTCACGGATGAGCGCTTCAAATACTACGCGTCGTTTACACATATCCTCTCGCGAACGCGATGGACCACGTGGAGCTTCAGAGCACGGAGCGACCTGACACGACTGGGTGTCGATGACGAGAACCTTGCCGACAACCCGATCTTCCTCGCCGGCCTTCGCTGGGGATATTTCCGCCGCGGATACTATATGAACGAGTACCGTGGCGTGTTCCAGCGCGAGCTCTTCAAAGGGTTTTCGCAACGGCTGATCGTTAAACACTTCACCTTCAAGCCGACGTATAACTTCGGCTACTTCGAGAGCCCCGGCGAGGTCAATTCACCCGTTCACGACACCTTCGAGACTACGGAAGTGGCCGTGGAGTCGCGTTACGCGCGCGACGAGGTCTTCCTCCAGGACGACAACGACCGCATCAGCCTCGGGACTACCAAGTCACCCGTCATTACAGTGAGATACTCGCACGGGATTAAAGGCGTTTTCGGAAGTGACTTCGAATACGACAAGATCCGGTTCAGCCTCTTCAAGCGGATCAAGACCGGGCCGTTGGGCGTGGGCTATGCTACCGTCACCGGAGAATACATCTTCAACACCTTGCCGTACCCTTTGCTCGCACTTCACCTCGGAAACCAAACGCCGATCTATTCTTCAATCACCTACAATTTGATGCGGTACGGAGAATTCGTCAGTGATCATTACGCATCGCTTCAGTATCGCCAGTACCTGGAAGGATTTCTTCTCAACCGGATCCCGCTTCTCCAGAAACTCAACTGGCGTCTCCTTGCTACCGCCAACGTGATCGTAGGAGGGATGCGTCAGTCGAACCGTGATCTCATCTCCGCGTTCTCGCCCGACGGTGGGGAAACTTTAAGGGCCGGATCGTTTGTCAATGCCAAGCCTTACGTCGAGCTGGGATACGGGGTGGAGAACATCTTCAAGATCTTCCGCGTGGATTTCATTCACCGCATGAGCTATCTCGATAATGAGGGTGCAAGGAAGTTTGGGGTCCTGTTTACGGCCCAGCTCCAGTTCTGACGATATGACGATGTGAGGATATGACGATATGAGGAGGTAACGAGGTGGGGAAGTAGCTTTTGACCCATCGTCACATCATCCCATCCTCACATCGTCCCATCTTCCATCTTCCTATCTTCTCTTCGTCCCATCGTCATCGCGTCATCACCGCGCAACGGTTTTACTATATTTGCACCTCAATTTTTTACGCAGATGGATCAGATCCGAATTTCCCTTCCCGACGGCTCCGTTCGCGAATATCCTTCCGGTGTGACCGGCATGGAGATCGCGCGCAGCATTAGTGAAGGCCTCGCCAGGAATTCCCTCGCTATCGAAGTCAATAAAGAGATACTCGACCTGAGCCGGACTATAACTTCCGACGCAGCGGTGAAGATCCTTACGTGGAACGATGCCGGCGGTAAATATGCCTTCTGGCACTCTTCGGCGCACTTGATGGCGGAAGCCCTGGAAGCACTGTATCCGGGAACCAAATTCGGTATCGGCCCGCCCATCGAGAATGGATACTATTATGATGTAGACCTCAACGGAAAGGCTTTCGGAGAGGATGATCTCGCGGCTGTCGAAAAGAAAATGATCGAGCTGGCAAGAGCCGGCAGCACTTTTACCCGCCGGGAAGTTTCCAAGAAGGAAGCCCTCGAATATTTTACGAAGAAGGATGATCCGTATAAGCTCGAGCTGATCGAAGGCCTGACCGACGGATCGATCACGTTCTACTCGCAGGGCAACTTCACCGATCTCTGCCGTGGTCCGCACATACCCAACACGAATTTCATCAAGGCAGTAAAGCTGCTCAATGTAGCCGGAGCATACTGGCGTGGTAACGAGAAGAACAAGATGCTTACCCGTATCTATGGAATCACGTTCCCCAAACAGAAAGAGCTCGAGGAATACCTGCACGTTCTGGAAGAAGCGAAGAAGCGCGACCACCGCAAGCTGGGACGTGAGCTGGAATTGTTTGCCTTTTCGGAGAACGTCGGGATGGGTCTTCCGTTGTGGCTGCCGAAAGGCACCGTGCTCCGCGAGCGTCTCGAGCAATTCATGAGGAAGGCGCAGGTGAAAGCCGGCTACGACCCGGTGGTCACGCCTCACATCGGTGCCAAGAGCTTGTATGTCACCTCGGGACACTACGAAAAGTATGGCAAGGATTCGTTCCAGCCCATTCACACTCCCGATGAAGGAGAGGAGTTCCTGTTGAAACCGATGAACTGCCCGCACCATTGCGAGATCTATAAAGTAAAGCCCAGGTCGTATAAAGACCTTCCTATACGTCTTGCCGAATTCGGAACTGTATACCGTTACGAACAGAGCGGCGAGCTGCATGGGCTGACCCGCGTACGTGGCTTCACCCAGGACGATGCCCACATTTTCTGCCGTCCCGACCAGGTGAAGGACGAGTTCATCAAGGTGATAGACCTTGTGCTGCACGTATTCAATTCACTGGGCTTCCAACACTATACAGCCCAGCTTTCATTGAGGGATAAAAAGGACACCGTCAAGTATATAGGGGATTCCGACAAATGGGATCTGGCCGAGAGACAAATACAGGAAGCTGCTGACGAGCGCGGCCTGACGACCGTGGCGGTGGAGGGCGAGGCTGCCTTCTACGGACCGAAACTGGATTTCATGGTGAAGGATGCGCTAGGCCGCCAGTGGCAGCTCGGTACAATTCAGGTGGACTATAACCTCCCGGAACGCTTCCAGCTGGAGTACGTCGGTTCCGACAATCAGCGGCACCGGCCGGTAATGATCCACCGGGCGCCGTTCGGGTCGCTGGAGCGGTTCGTGGCGGTACTGATAGAACACTGTGCGGGAAATTTCCCGCTGTGGTTGTCGCCGGTGCAGGTAGCGGTATTGCCGATCTCGGAGCGATTTAACAGCTATGGCCAGGAGGTGCTCGACACCCTCAGGGGCAGGGACGTGAGAGGGTTCCTCGACGACCGGGATGAGAAGGTCACCCGGAAGATCAGGGATGCCGAGGTGATGAAAGTGCCTTTTATGCTGATCGTCGGAGAGAAGGAAGTGGCCGGAAGGCTGGTGTCGGTGCGGCGTCACGGGTCATTAGACCAGGGGTCGGTGAAGCTCGACGACTTTGCAGCGCAGTATGCTGCGGATTTCGCATTGCCCGGAGTATGATTTTCGTAAAATATCCCGATATTTGCACCCTGTTTGCCAAAATGGCAAGCTTTGATGTTTAACATAAACCCATTGAGTGGCAATTTTTCAAGGTAGTGGTAGCAGGCCTCCCGGCGGCAGCCGTCCCTACAATAGGGGATTTAGGCGAGTTGTAGAAGAACCGTACCGCGTTAACGAAAGGATCACAGCTCCTCGTGTGCGCGTAGTAGGAGAGAACATAAAGGTGGACGTTTATCCCACCTCTGTAGCGATAAAACTTGCGCAGGAACAGGGACTCGACCTTGTGGAGATATCTCCTAATGCCGATCCACCAGTTTGCAAAGTCATTGATTACTCCAAGTTCAAGTACGAACAGAAGAAGAAGCAGAAGGAGATCAAGGCGAATGCGCAGAAGACGGTAGTAAAAGAAATTCGATTCGGCCCCAACACCGATGATCATGACTTCAATTTCAAATTGAAGCACGCGACGAACTTCCTTAAGGAAGGATCGAAGGTGAAATCATATGTTCACTTTGCCGGGCGATCGATTGTATATAAGGAACGTGGTGAGATCCTCCTGTTGCGGTTTGCACAGGCGCTTGAAGAGTGGGGAAAGGTTGAGCAGATGCCGCACCTGGAAGGAAAGAGAATGTTCCTGCTGATTGCTCCTAAAGGCAAGAGCAAGTAGAGCCGCGAATAACGATTAACGAATAACGATTAACGAATTATGCCCAAGTTGAAAACAAAGTCAGGAGCCAAGAAGAGGTTCAAGATGACAGGTACAGGTAAGATCAAGCGCAAGAGCGCATACAAGAACCACATCCTGACCAAGAAGGAAACAAAGCAAAAGAGAAGGCTCAGCCACAAGTCGGTGGTTAACAAAGCCGACGAGCGTAACATTAAACTGATGTTCCCCTACGGTATCTAAGATACTTCAGGGAACTCAATAAGGCCTGGTTTGTTCCGGGAGCCATCGTTCAAATCCCCGGTCATGTTTAACCCGGTTTTTGGCAAGCAAGAGTGTCCGCCCAAAGCAGACAACGCCAACGACCAAAAAATGAGGAAGTAATATGCCACGTTCAGTGAACAATGTAGCATCGAGAAAAAGACGCAAACGCGTTCTCGAGCTAGCCAAAGGTTTTTTTGGCAGGAAGAAAAATGTGTGGACAGTAGCAAAGAATGCTGTCGAGAAAGGTCTGGTTTACGCCTACCGTGACCGTAAAGCTAAAAAGCGCGACTATCGCTCACTGTGGATTGCCCGTATCAACGCCGGTGTCCGCATCCATGGGATCTCTTATTCGGAGTTCATGGGCAAGCTCAAGAAAGCAGGGGTGGATCTCAACCGCAAGGTGCTGGCCGATTTGGCGATGAATCACCCGGAAGCTTTCGAAGCAATTGTGAAGAAAGTGAAATAATAAAAGGGCCTTACGGCCCTTTTTTGTTTCTCACGGAAAACACGGAATTTGTGAAGCGTTCCAGAAAGATCTTCTTAATAATTGCAGCCGCGTTTCTGGTGATTGTTGGCATGATCAGCTACGATTTTGCCAGGAAGACCACTTTTCCAGGTCCTAAATCGCCGGCAACTCCCGAAAAACCCGCTGCTGACACCACCCGCGCAGATAGCGCGGCGGCCGTTCGTCGGTAATTTCCGGCAATTCGTGGCTAATTTCTCAAGAAAATCGTTTGCGCTTTGGCAGGATCGGGAGCCGGTCATACCTTAGCACCAGATTAAAGCCAACTATAGACAAGAAAATCCCCCGGGGTCAAGGACCTTGGGGGATTTTCCTTTTAGGGGGTAGCGCGGAGAGTAGCTGAACGGCAAAATTGTCGACTTACCCCGCACAACAGGCAGTAGTCGGTCGCCATGCACCCATTTTTAGGACAGCCTCGTATATTCATATCAGATTAAAGCCAACTATAGACAGAAGAATCCCCCGGGGTCAAGGACTTTGGGGGATTCTTTTTTTATGACCTTTTCAGACTGACAAGTTAACGGCGAAAATGCCGGCTCGTCCCGTTCATGCGGGCAATAGTCGGTTGTGCATTGGACAACAAGCGTCCCGGTTATATCTTCATATCAGATTAAAGCCAACTATAGACAAGAAAATCCCCCGAGGTCCAGGACTTTGGGGGATTTTTTTTGTGGTCATCCCGATAAAAAAGCGACACATCCGCAATTGTTGTTGCAACATTTAATGTCGCTATATTGGTTACGGGTGCAGAAACCTAATCCCCTTCATCAGTTCGAATTTTGCATAACAAACCAGACGGTATGAGCGCACGGCTACGGATTACTCTTGTCTATATATTCATCTTCCTTTTCGCTTTCGAGCGATGTGCCTACAATGACATTAACATTGAGTTCGACTGCAGTAGCTCAACCCTTGCGATCGAGCTTCAATCAAAGACCGACGTGTCGAGCTGCCGGGCGATCGACGGCGCAATTACAGCTATCGGTTCGGGCGGGCTCGAGCCTTATAGTTTCAATATAAATGGAGGCGAGTATCAAACCAACAGCACATTCATCGATCTGGGTCCGGGTACATACTCCGTCCGTGTTAAAGACGCGAACAATTGCTGGAAGTCGATAGATGTTTCCATCTCTGCGGCCGGATCTACACTGGATGCTACTGTACAAACCGGCGCCGATAACCAATGTAGTTCCGATAATGGAACCGCAACCGTCACTGTAACCGGAGGCGTTGGTCCTTACCAGTACCAGATCGATTCCAAAGGATACGGTCCTTCGAATGTTTTCGCGGATCTGAAGGAAGGACAGCACGTTGTCGTGATCAAAGACGATGAGGGATGTCAGCGGACGCTGAGTGTAAGAATAGCGCATGGTCCGACCGGCATCAGTTATTCGGCACAGATCAAGAGCATCATCACAACTAATTGCGCCCTCTCGGGTTGTCATGGCGCCGGCACAGGTGCAAGAGACTGGACTGTATTTGCCAACGTGAAAAGTCATGCAAGCAACATTAAAACGCGCGTGTCTAACCATACGATGCCTCCCACCCAGCCTTTGAAACAATCCGATATCGACCTGATCAGCTGTTGGGTCGACGACGGAGCATTGGAAAATTAATATCCTGATATTATGAGATACGCACTTCTTTTTTTCTTGTTCGCCGCCAGTATGTCTTCGTATGCACAGAAGTATACGGCCGAGAAGACATTCATTTCTTTCTATTCCGATGCACCACTCGAGGACATCACCGCGGAGAACGTCAAGACATCAACCATCTTCAATGCTGCCACAGGCGATATCGCTTTCTCGGTACCGATGAAGGAATTCAAGTTCGCCAAGTCGCTCATGCAGGAACACTTCAATGAAAAATATGTCGAATCTGAGAAGTTTCCGAAAGCAACCTTCCAGGGGAAGATCGTCGACTTTAAGCCTGGGACCACCGGCGTTCAGCAAGTAAAGGCACAAGGTAAGCTCACCATTCATGGCGTCACAAAAGATATCGACGTACCGGGAACGATCGAAGTAAAGGGCAAGAAGCTTGAAATGAAATCGAAGTTCACGGTGAAGGTGGCTGATTATGATATCTCGATACCGCAGCTCGTGTTCAATAATATTGCCGAACAGGTCGATGTAACGATCGACTTCATCTATAAACCGATGTGATCGGCTTTAACTTTTATAAATATATTCTATGAAGTTCTCTACCATTCTGTTTTGCTTTCTTTGCCTGTCGATCACGGTTGCAGCGCAGGACGACTTGTTAAAGGAGCTCGAAAAGAGCCAGGCTCCGGAAGTGGAATACATCGAACAGACCTTTAAAGGCACCAGGCTCGTCAATGGGCAATCGGTGGAGACAAAAGGACAGGGAGAGCTTGAATTCATTTTCGCCCACCGCTTCGGGCCGATGAACGGCGGCTTGTATGAGCTCTTCGGGCTCGACCAGGCCTACGTGAGGCTGGGGTTGGAGTACGGCGTTACCGACCGCCTGGGTTTCGGCTTCGGCAGGAATTCGGTCGACAAAACGATGGACGCTTACGGCCGGCTTAAAGTACTTCGTCAAAGCAAAGGAGCGAAGGTGATGCCGGTGACGATCACGGCTTTTGGTCAGGCCGCCATCAAAATGTCGCCCCGAAAGGAAGACGACCCTACCGGTACGTTGACGACGGTGAACAGGATGTCGTACACCGCACAACTGCTCATTGCCAGGAAGTTTAATTCGAAATTGTCGTTGCAGCTCATGCCGACAATGATACATCGCAACAGGGTAGATCAGACGATAGAGGACAATGATCAGTTTGCTATCGGCGTTGGTGGCAGGCTGAAGGTTTCACGCAGCGTAGCGCTCACCACGGAATACTACTATCGTTTGAATACATTCGAGACCAATCCTAACAAAGACGTGCTGGGCTTCGGTATCGACATCGAAACCGGGGGGCACGTGTTCCAATTGGTGCTCACCAACACGCGCGGTCTTACGGAGCGCGCCTGGCTGACGGAAACCACGGGTGATTTCTTCGACGGCGATATCCATCTCGGGTTCAATATCACGAGGACATTCCAGCTTGCGGAAAGGAAATAGGGATTTTTAAACCTATTATTTTATACTTTCGGCCTGACTTCATCAGGCTAAAAGAACTTGCTGCTCTTCTCAGTCATTTTCTATCTCATCCTTACGATCCTCATCGGATATTGGGCATCCAAACGTGTGAAGACGTCGGGCGATTTCATGCTGGCAGGCCGGAGTCTTCCGATCCTGCTGAGCTCATCGGCATTATTTGCCACGTGGTTCGGATCTGAAACGGTGTTTGGAGCGTCGTCGCAGTTCCTCCAGGGAGGGCTGTACGCCGTCATCGAAGACCCGTTCGGTGCTGCGTTGTGCCTGGTATTGTTCGGGCTGTTCATTGCCCGCAGGCTGTACAACATGAACCTGCTCACGCTTGGTGATTTCTTCAAGGTGCGTTTTGGAAAGAAAACAGAGTTGGTGGCAAGCGCGTTTCTTGCGCCACCGTATGTCGGTTACATCGCCGCACAACTGGTCGCAATGGGGCTGATACTGAATGTTGTTGCGGGTCTTGATGTATGGGTGGGTGTGGTGATCAGCGCTGTGGTCGTTACATTCTACACGTATATCGGCGGCATGTGGGCAATCTCTATCACGGATTTCATACAGAGTATCATCATCATTGCCGGCATGGTGGTGTTGGCGGTTGTGCTGGCAAGTAAGGCGGGAGGTGTGATGAATGTGATCAACCAGGTGCCCGCAAGCAATTTCAAGTTTTTCCCGGAAGCGAACGGACGGGAGGTCATCGCGTGGTTTGCCGCGTGGTCCGTTCTCGGTTTGGGTTCAATACCTTCACAGGATGTCTTCCAGCGGGCGATGTCGTCCGGATCGGCGAATACAGCCGTAAGATCATGTTACATCGCGGCGATCCTCTACCTGAGTGTCGCCATGCTTCCGCTGTTCATCAGTCTTTGCACCAAGCATCTTTATCCCGACCAGGTAGGGGATGCGCAGCTGGCGCTACCGAACATGGTGATGGCTCATACGGGGATCGCTGTTCAAGTGCTGTTCTTCGGATCGTTGCTGTCGGCGATCATGAGTACAACGAGCTCCGCCATGCTGGCGCCTGCGGCGATACTTGGCGAGAACCTGATCAAGCCGCTGTCATCACGTACTTACACCGATAAGGAGATGCTGCTACTGACGCGGATCGGTGTGCTTATCTTCAGCGTCCTTGCTACGGTGATGGCATGCTTACGAAGCAACATCTATGAGTTGGTTGGCGAGTCGAGTGTACTGAGCCTGGTGTCGTTGTTTGTCCCGCTGGTGTTCGGGCTGTACTGGAAGCGTGCCAGCAGTGTAGGAGCGATCGCCTCCATCGTAGGCGGTGCGGCAGCGTGGTTTATATTTGTTAACGTTGAACTTTCAGTGCCGGCCCTCGTTCCATCTACCATTGTGAGTGTCGTTGGAATGATTGCCGGAAGCCTGTTGTTTCCTGAAAAGCAAATTTCTCCTGTATGAAAATTGATATCAATCGATTGAATGACGGTTTTCATTTAGAAGCCGTTAACGAAACCGGTAATACCGTGCAGATGGATGGATCACCCGATATAGGTGGTACCGGCAAAGGCATGAGACCTATGCAGTTGTTACTCACGGCGTTAGGAGCCTGCGGCACGATCGATATCATATCCATACTCAAGAAACAACGTCAACCGCTGGAAGACATCAAGATAACGGTGACCGGCGACCGCGAGAAAGATGCAGTCCCCGCTCCATTCATCGCAGCACATATTCACTTCAGGCTATTCGGAAAATTAGACACGGATAAAGTTCAGAAAGCCGTAAGTTTGTCGGTCGAAAAATATTGCTCGGTAGCAAAGACTATCGAGAAAACGACAAAGATCACGTACAGTTTTGAAATCATTTAAAATAAAATTTCTCACGGAAAGCACGGAATGCACGGAACATGAGCGAAGACGCAAGTAAGAAATATTATTCGGAAACCGATCCCATCAGGGCACAGCATGAACGCACTTCATTTCGTGAACACTCGGTACCCCTTTATTTAACTTCCAGCTTCGTCTTCGAAGACGCCGAGCAGGCACGTGCACTATTTGCCGATGAAATACCCGGTAACATCTACACACGGTTCTCCAATCCCAACAGTACCGAGCTCATCAAGAAACTGTGTCTCATGGAAGGCACGGAAGACGGTTACGCTACCGCTTCAGGCATGGCTGCGATGTACATCAGCATGGCCGCCCTCGTAAAAGCCGGCGATCATATTCTCGCGTCCAGGTCCGTTTTCGGTTCCACCCACCAGATCCTGAACACCATCTTCCCGCGATTCAACATCAGCCATACGTACGTCGATCTGACAGACCCCGGTGCATGGGAATCGAAGATACAGCCCAACACCAGGATGATCTTCGTGGAGACTCCATCGAATCCCGCGCTGGACATGATCGATCTCGAATGGCTGGGAAAACTCGCGCAGAAACATAAGCTCATACTGAACATCGACAATTGTTTCGCCACACCGTATTTACAACGGCCGGCACAGTGGGGCGCTCATCTGGTTACACATTCCGCCACCAAGTTCATGGACGGGCAGGGAAGAGTGATCGGCGGCGCGGTCCTCGGTACGAAAGAGCTCATGAAAGAGATCCGGTTCTTCGCCCGTCATACCGGTCCTTCGATCTCGCCGTTCAATGCGTGGATACTCTCAAAGAGTCTTGAAACGCTGGCGGTGCGGATGGAACGCCACTGTGCCAGCGCCCTGGAGCTTGCCACCTGGCTCGAGAAACACTCCGACGTAGTCAGAGTAAAATACCCGTTCCTTCCCTCGCATCCGCAGTATGCCCTCGCTAAAAAGCAGATGCGTCATGGTGGAGGTGTTGTTACATTCGAGATCAAGGGTGGCGTCGACCGGGGACGCAAGTTCCTGAATGCCCTGAAGATGATCTCGCACTCAGCCAACCTTGGCGATACACGTACGATCGCCACGCACCCTGCATCGACCACCCATTCGAAGCTGACAGATGCCGAGCGCGATGCAGTTGGTATCAAGCCGGGACTCATTCGCGTGTCGGTAGGTCTGGAGGAGATGAACGACATCATCGCCGACCTAGAGCAGGCCATCAATAGCTCACGCTAAAAATCTTATTATTTACAAAAGTGTAGAATATCTCACAATATTGTTTACATTCATGATGATAATCATGTAGATCATGAAAGGAACATACCTGGGGGAGTTGGAGGAGTTGATATTGCTGTCGGTGGCTTCGTTAAGCACGGAAGCTTATGCGGTTTCGGTGAAGGCAGAGCTGGAACGCGGGGCGAAGCGGAAAGCAAATATCAGTGCGATACACTCCGTGCTCTACCGCCTCGAGGCGAAGGGATTTCTGACCTCGTCATTCGGCGGTGCGACACAAAAAAGAGGGGGTAAGATGAAAAGGTACTTTCGGGTGACGAATGAGGGACTGGATGCGCTGCGCGACGCGAAAATTGTCCGGGAGCAATACTGGAGAACCATTCCACAGTTGACACACTCATGAAAAAAATACAACCTCCCCGCTTCGGCCGATGGCTTCTTCGAAGAATATTCGACGACCGGTTTTACGATGAGATCTCCGGAGACCTCGAAGAGATCTTTAACGACCGTATTGAGACAAAGGGATGGTTCATTGCATCGGTCCACTATTTCAAGGACGTGATGTTATCGACCCGGAACATTGGTCTTAAAAAGGGTGGCCGTCGCGATAATGCAGGCATCATGCGAAACGTGATGGTGATCGCATTCCGGGCATTGAAGAAACGGGCCTGGTATTCGTCACTGAATGTCGTTGGGCTGACCTTAAGTATTTGCGCTGCCTTCCTGATGTCACTTTACGTGGTAGACCAGGCGTCGTATGACAGCCATTTCACGAATGCTGAGCGCGTATACCGCGTCAATCTCGAAGCCGACATGAATGGTAAACGTGACGTGTACTGCAATGTACCTCAGCCGACAGCCGCCGCGCTTCGATCGACCTATCCTCAGATCGAGGAGGTGGCCCGCGTGGCGTTGACCGATCACATCGGAACGCTTGAATACAAGGAGAAGAAGATACGCTCGGCGAACCTGGTGATTGCCGATTCTTCTGTGCTCAGGATATTTCATCGTCAGTTCCTGGAGGGCGACGAATCGAGTGCCCTGTCGGAACCGGCTTCCATTGTGTTGAGCGAATCGATGGCGAAGGAGCTGTTCGGAAGGAGAGATGTACTGGGCGAGCGCGTTCATTTCATTGAATTTGAGAAAGACCTGGAGATCACCGGCGTGATTGCCGACGACACAAGGCATTCTCATTTCCCTATGGAAGCGATCGTGTCGTGGCATACTTATCCGCAGTATGACTCCGATCAATGGTATGGCGCTCACGCCTATACGTACATTCTTTTGAAGACGGACACGGACATCGCAACGCTGACCGCGCAAATGCCCGCGTTCTTTAACCGGTACATAAAAAAGACGTTCGACGAGTTCAACGGTAAGGGAAAGATATTCTTTCAGCCACTCACCGATATCTATCTCAGCGACGAGCTGGTTTGGGAACCCAACCCACATGGAAGCCGGGCAAACGTAGTCGCTCTCGGATTCGTCGCGTTATTCCTGGTGGCCTTCGCCATGGTGAACTATGTTAATCTTGCTACGGCCAGGGCAGCGGAACGCGCGTTGGAAGTCGGTATCCGGAAATTGCTGGGTTCGTCGCCGTGGTTCCTGCGGGGACAATTCGTGGGCGAGTCGATCATACTTTCTACGACCGCAGGGGTGCTATCGCTCCTGCTTTCTTACGGAATGCTTCCGGTCTTCAACAGGTTGTCCGGTCTCGACCTGGCTAAGAGTCAGCTGTTCACCTTGCGGGTGGCCGGCAGTGTGTTGTTGTTGTCTTTTGTTGTTGGGTTAGTGGCAGGGATAATACCGGCCGCCTACCTGTCGTCCATGAAAACACTTCAGGGATTAAAAGGCAAATTTTCCGGCCGGGGCGAGATACTTCGAAGAACGCTGGTTATCACACAGTACTTCATTGCTGCAATCCTCGTCGCCGGTGTGCTGGTGGTTTACGAACAGATATCGTTTATTAAAAATAAAGAAATCGGTTTCAACAAAGAGAATCTCGTGAACGTCGTTGTTTCCCGTGACAGTATTGTGAACAATCACATCGACGTGTACGCAAAGGCCATCGAAAATTTCCCGGAAGTGATCTCTACGTCACTTGCTTATGTCCAGGTGCATCGTGAGACGGATTCATTCTCACCGACGTTACAGAATCCTGATGGTACTAAATTCCAGATGGGATCCGACATTATCTATGCCGATGCCAGTTTTATTCCAACGATCGGTGCGGAGATGGCAACAGGAAGAAATTTCGATAAAAATCTGACTGAGGCCGAAAGCTCGGTGCTGATCAATGAAGCAGCAGCAAAGAAATTCGGTTGGGAAAAAGGTCCGTTGGAAGGAAAATTTGCGGGCTTTACACCACGCGAACCCGCCATGAGAAATGTGATCGGTGTTGTAAAAGATTTCCACCTTGGTGTATCATACCAGTACGTTCATCCTACGATTATCTTTCTCAGTCAGGGCGGGGAGCCGAACCTGTATGTGAGGATCGGGGGCGGAGATATTCACGAGACAATTCAAAAGATGCAGGATTCCTGGAAAGAGCATTTTCCGGGTTACAACTTTGAATACAGCTTCGCCGATATGGACCTCGGCTCGCTGTACGAGCGTGAGACCAAGTTCCTGGCGCTACTCGGCGGCTTTTGCGCGATTACCCTGACGATCGCGTCCCTGGGTATTATCGGGCTGATCTCTTACGCTACTCAGAGCAAACGTAAGGACATTGCTATTCGAAAGGTGCTGGGATCCACATCGGCCAACATTGTCGCCATGCTTTCACGGAAATTCGTATACCTGCTGGTTGCGGCGGCATTGTTGTCGATACCGGCCGGGTATTATGTGCTCACCTTATGGCTTACCGGCTTCGACTATCGTATTGAAATCGGGGTATGGCCGTTTGTTGTCGCCTTTCTTGTCTGCTTGTTCTTTACGGCAGTGTCGATACTTTATCACGCGGTATATGCTGCGCTTGCAAATCCCGTAAACGCGTTGAAATACGAATAGAGGCCGCTATACAGAATGTTAGTACTTCTAGTACTTCTGTACCGATGGATCGATCTGATCCGCCCATGCTAGGATACCTCCCTTCAGGTTGTAGAGGTTTGTGAACCCGTGATTTTTCTCGAGCCACTGAACCATATTGCCGCTCCGTGCACCACTGCGGCAGTGGATCACTACTTTTTTGTCGCGAGATATCTTATCGACATTCGAGGGGATGTCGCCTTGCGGGATGAGTTCTCCGCCGATCTCGCAAATGTCGGCTTCATGCGGTTCTCTTACATCGATCAGCTGGAACTCAGCTTTCTCATCCATCATTTTTTTCAGCTCCTGAACAGTGACTTCTTTCATAAATAGAGATTTCCCGGTGTTGTTTTTCAGTCCGCAAAACTCGTCATAATCTATCAGATTTTTAATACCGGACCTGGCCTTTCGGTCGGGCACAGTAATGATGGTCGTCTCCGACGTGAGGCTGTCGACGATCAACAGCTTGCCCGCGAGTGTGTCCTTATTGCCTGATAACAATTTGATCGCTTCATTCGCCTGGTAACAGCCGATCATTCCCGCAAGCACGCCCAGCACTCCACCTTGTTCGCAATCAGGTACCGTGCCCGGCGCGGGTGGGAGAGGATAGAGGTCACGATAGTTGGGACCGCCGTTATGGTTGAAGACGGCGACCTGCCCTTCGTAACGGAAGATCGATCCGTAAATCAGTGTCTTTCCAGCCAGGACTGCTGCGTCGTTGAGAAGATATCGCGTGGGAAAATTGTCGGTGGCGTCGACGATGATGTCGTAGTCTTTAATGATATCGAAAATGTTGCCCGTACCGATCCGGGTTTCGATCGCAACCGTATAGATGTCTGGATTCAGATTGCGAAGCCGGCCTGCTGCCGTGGTGGCCTTTCTCTTACCGACGTCGGACGTGTTGTACAGGATCTGGCGCTGCAGGTTCGACAGTGTCACCGAGTCGTTGTCTGCGATGCCGATCTTTCCCACACCGGCCGCCGCCAGGTAGAACAAAACAGGCGCTCCTAGCCCGCCGGCGCCGACCACCAGTACACGGCCTGCCTTCAGTCTTTCCTGGCCGGTTTTTCCAAAGCCCGGCAGAACAAAATGCCGGCTATAGCGAATACTTTCCTCAGGTGAGAAATCCCCCATTCTTTAAATTTACGATTTACGATTTACGATGTGCGATTTTTTGGCTAAGGAACTATACGGAGTCTGAGTCGTACATCGTACATTGTAATTCGTTTCTGACCCCGTCCTCTCTTAATTATGGAACGTATTATTTATTCCTCCGGTGCTCCGTGGGAAAATATTGTCGGTTATTCCCGTGCCGTCCAGGTGGGAAACCATATTGAAGTGGCGGGCACCGTCGCCTCCGATGAGAACGGCGTTGTGTCAAAGGGCGATATGTACGGTCAGACTCATTTTATCATTAACAAGATCGCCGGCGTTCTTGAGAAAGCCGGATTTTCATTGAGCGATGTGGTGAGAACCAGGATGTTCGTTACGGATATCTCGCGTTGGGAGGAAGTTGGGAAAGCTCACGGTGAATTTTTTAAGGACATCAAACCCGCTACTTCGATGATCGAAGTGAAAGGTTTGATTGACCCGGGATACCTGATCGAGATCGAGGTGACTGCCATCAAGGGCGTGGAGCCAACGATCGAAAGGACCCGCATGCAGATGTGGAACCTCAACTCATGAATAGATCAAAGGCTAAACTATGTGTGCTCATCGTATTGATGCTTGCATGCAATGCCGCAACAGCACAGGTCGGCACCGTCAAAGGTGCGTCGTCATCGAATAGAAACGGCAGCTCGGAAGGTGGTTTCCGCGGCGGACCCTTCGGCGTAGGAATGTTCTATATGTTCGCCGACGTTACCGTCCGGGGATTTGCTATCTGGCAAAAGAACGTGCTTCAGCACAGGGGAGAAGTTCCGAATGTTCTCTCACTGGAAGTCTACGGGCAGGCCGCTATTCAACCCTCAACGTATTACGTCTTCAACCCGCGTATTCGCGGCAACTGGGGAATATTCCTCACCGATTTCAGGATGAACTATATGGTCGAGGAAAAGATCGGCGCACCGCAGGATCTTCGCACAGACGATTGGCAGATACTGGGCTTGAACCTGATCAACAAGAAGAATGTCACGCTCCGCTTGAGCACCGGTATCATGCACGAGGCATTCGGCGAAGGCGCGGTGTTTAGTGAATCCGTTCTCGGTCTGAATGTGATGTCGGACAACCAGTCGATAGGAGGTATGGGCGAGTTCCGTTGGGCCAAAGATCGTTTCACCATTTCCAGCCCACGGATCGAAGCAAGCCTGGGTGTTCAGAAGAAATTATTAGACCACAATCATATCCACCTGTTCGCTACCGGTGGTGTGATGTTCCAGCGGTATTATGATGAGATCAACGTTTGGGGAATGACAGGGGGAGTTGCGTTTAAGCTGTATTGACGAGGGGACGAGGTGACGAAGTGAAGATGTCTTAGAATCTTTTTAGTGCGAGGCCCGATACCGTTTCACCGATAGCCAATGATGACGTTGCCGCGGGCGACGGTGCATTGCAGACGTTGATCGCATAAGCATCCTCCAGTATCAGGAAGTCATCGACTAGCCCGCCTGTCCGGTCGCATGCCTGCGCTCTCACACCGGCTCCACCTTCCACCAGGTCGTTTTCCTTTATTTCGGGGATCAGTTTCTGAAGCGCTTTGGCGAATGCTGCCTTGGAGAACGAACGATACATTTCGCCCATGCCGGTCCTCCAGTACTTCGCAGCTACTTTTCTGAAACCAGGCCAGGCCAGCGTTTCCGCAAGCTCCGAAAGATCGATGTCTGATTTCTTGTAGCCCTCTCTTCTGAAAGCCAACACGGCATTCGGGCCAGCTTCAACACCGCCTTTGGCCATGCGGGTAAAATGAACGCCGAGGAACGGGAAATTAGGGTCGGGCACAGGGTAGATCAGGTTCCTGACGAGATACTCTTTTTCTTTTTTTAATTTATAGTATTCGCCGCGGAAGGGTATTATTCTGACGTCGAGGTTCGGTACCGTCATGCTTGCCACCTTGTCGCTGTACAACCCGCCGCAGTTAATAACAAGCTTGGTCGAATAAGATCCCTTTTGCGTGATCACAACCGCTTCGCCTGCTTTCTTTTGTATGTCAATCACCTTCTCGCCCAGGCGGATCTCGCCGCCTGCAGCTTTGATCAGGTCACCGTACTTGTTAGCAACCACCGTATAATTCACGATACCGGTTTGAGGAACAAATATTCCTTCGACACCGGCAACATGAGGTTCGTATTCTTTCAGCTCATTCTGTGTGAGTTTTTTCAGGTTGGTGAGCCCATTCTGCTCGCCGCGAACGTATAGGTTGTTGAGCAAGGGTTTCTCTTCCTCGCTTGTGGCCACGACGATCTTTCCGCAGAGCTCGTAAGGAACTTCATTCTTGTTACAGAAATCCAGCAGGAGATTGTACCCGCGAATACAGTTGGTCGCCTTCAGGCTGCCCGGCTTGTAATAAAGGCCGGAGTGGATCACACCGCTGTTGTTGCCGGTTTGATGCTGAGCAAGAAAAAGCTCTTTTTCAATCACAACAATCTTTAGCTTCGGACTAGCGGTCTTCAACTGGAGAGCTGTTGCAAGACCAACTATACCGCCGCCTATTATTGTAACATCGTACTGCATTGCGCGAAGGTAAAAAATCTCTCACGGATCACACGGATCGCACGGATTTATGCTTTGATCGGTCGCACTCTGACGTTCAGGTTTTGCTCCACCATCACCAGGTGGTTTCGGGGAATGAGAGTCCACTCGGCGCCGTCGGAGAGTTTTTCGGAGACGACAAGCACCGCGTGATCATCATCTTCCGGCGCTTCGAGGCGACCCTCGCCATTTTCCACAACATAGCGGGCCCCTTCCGAATGATAGAGCGTGAGCGCGTCCTCATTCGGGTCCGACACATACCGCGTGGCGACTATGAACAACCCATTGGTCACTACCATGTTCAGGTAGGCGGGTTCCTTGATGCCAGCCTCGCTGGTCAGCTTATTCACATACTGAAACGTATGGTCGAACGCATCGGCAACCGCATCGGTGTTGATAGTCTTATGCGTCTTGAAGAGGTAGTGGAGAAAGTAGGCGAATATGTGCTCCGAGTCGGTCTGTCCCTTGATCCAGTTATAGAGCTCGTCCGACAACGGCTCGCGGATCTTGCGTTTGATCTTCCCGAATTCTTCGACACCGCCGTTGTGCGCCATCAGCAGGTTCTTGTACGAGAAGGGGTGACAGTTGGCCTCCGAGACCTCGCCGACGCTGGCAGCCCTGACGTGAGCCAACATGCATTCGGTCCGGATCTTGGGAGCGAGGTTCCGGAGGTTCCGGTTGCTCCACGCTGGGTTCACCGACACGAAGGTCACCGGTTCGTAATTTATTTCAGGAACGTACCAGCCAATACCGAAGCCATCGCCGTTGAGTGGCTCTTCGATCTCTCTTGCATTGATGCTTTGATTGACAAGGGAATTCTTGGGTTGGTAAAGGAGCTTATCGATTATGATAGGCGTGCCCTTGTAGGCCATGAGTCGACACATGAGAGAGCGGGGTTGGAGGTTTGGATAGCTTGTGTGATAAAAATACGGGATTCCCCGGACAAGCCGTGGAATGACTGCGGCTCAAAGCAAGCCGTGGAATAACTGCGGCTCAAAAGCAAGCCTGGAATGACTGCGGCTCAAAGCAAGCCTGGGATGACTAACTCAAAAACAAGCCGGGCTGCGCGAAGCCAGCAACCCCTAAAATGCAAGAGACCCCTCCGACTGAGGGGTCTCTTGTTTACCTAAACCTAAACCTATGAGAAGATTACTCTACTCTATATTGTGTACAACGGGGTCAGGTCTTTTAGGTTGCGTTAACAGATTGCAAATTCTTCAATTTATTTTCCGAAATCGTTTTCGAAAGGGACTTTTTAACTCAGGCAAGGGGTTTTTCCTCAGTTCTTCAGCTTCGAAGCGAACTGCTTTTTGAACTTGTCCACCTTCGGTCTGATCACATACTGGCAGTAGCCCTGAGTGGGGTTAAGCTCATAGTAATTCTGGTGATAATCTTCCGCCGGATAGAACGTTGTTGCCGGCGAGATCTCCGTTACGATCGGGCTCTTGTAAACTTGCGAAGTGGCGAGCTGTTTCTTGTAAGCTTCCGCGGTCTTCTTCTGTTCATTGTTATGGTAGAACACTACCGACCGGTACTGGGTGCCTTCGTCCGCGCCCTGGCGATTCAGGGTGGTAGGATCGTGCGTGTTCCAGAAGACCTCCAGGAGTTCGTCAAAGGTGACCTTCGAAGGATCGTACGTGATCTGTGTGACTTCAGCGTGGCCGGTTTCGCCCGTGCAAACGTCACGGTAGGTAGGATTTTTAACCTTTCCGCCTTCGTACCCGGAAACGACTTTAGAGACACCCTTGACACCCAGGAAGACGGCTTCTGTACACCAGAAGCAACCTGCGCCGAAGGTTGCCACCTGCAGTTTATTGTTCATAGGCTTTTTTGATTGACAAAAACTAATGTTTGCTGCTAGTAAGGCCGCAATGATCAGATATGCCTTCATAGAATTTGTTTTGTAGGATAACCTACGGAACAACAAAAAGGTTTGGATTTCGCCCAACTCAGAATTGTCCGTAATACGATGAGATGGCATTTGCCAGCCTGTCATCCAGGTCCTTTTTGGTGATACCCTGCAGGTATCCCGGACCCATGTTTGGTTCCCGTTTCTCGATCAGCTTCTTGTTGCCTTGAGCGACAGCGCGGAGATCGCCGCTGTAAATTGCCCAGGAGTCCGACCACGTCATGCTGCTGGTGATCTCGTTATTCTGGATGTCGGCCTTGCTGGCGGCATCGGTGATCCACAGGTTGATCGATGCGCGGGAGGTGGCTTTCTTTTCGAAGATGGTGACGGAACAGGAGATCTTCTGGTAGACGGGGATCTTCTGGCCGTTAACTGTCTTCTCGCCGGTCTTCACACTGTCTGTGCGGTTCTCGACGCGACGCGAGATCTGGGGCAATCCTTCGCTGTAGCTGTTCACGGAAACCTTCAGGAACTGGTCTACACGTTTCACGCCCATTTCCTCGGCCTGCCGGGGAGTATAGAATTTTACGAACATATTGTTGTTGTAGCCGAAGACGGTGGGCTCGAAGTTCCACGAGTAACGATTTTCAAGAGCTGGTTCAACTATAATGTTCACCGTTGCGTTGACTTTAGCCTGTTCCATCATCTCGATACTTTCACGGTACCCGGGGGCGAGGACATTGGCATCGGTAAAGAGGTAGTAGGCGTTCTTGGAATCCTGACGAGTGTTGAGCATCAGCGCCTGTATACCCGCTTCGTAACTTTCTTCTGCGGCCTTTGATTTGAACTCTGTGAGCTCCTTGTATTTGTTAACGGGATTTGGGATGACCTTCAGCGCTCCGGGTGACTTCCGGATCTCGTCGTATAAGTGATTGATGCGCTCGTAGTTCACCACCGCGGCTTTGTACTTGAAGTTGGCGTTTGAAGCGATCTGGTTCTGGGCATCCGTCTCCAGGTAATCGACCGCAGCCTGGTAGCTGAGTGTTAGAACCTCTTTCGACTTTTTATGATCGGGACTTTGTCGCAGGCGTTGTACTGCTGTGAGCACAGCCTGGTAATAGTCGCCGTGCTTATAAGCACTTTTTCCCGAGCTGCATCCGCCAGCAAGGGCAACGATCGCGAAGATCGTGATAAGAGGGTATAAGGAACGCATAAGGGTACGTTGGGGTACTGGAAATGCAAAGAAACAAATTCGATGCCTCAAAGAAAACACCTCTTTTTCAGAAGGTTGGAAAGAATGGCAACGACCCTCGGTTACTTTCCATCCAGCTTCACCCGAAGCGTGAGCAATCCTGCCAGGATCATACAGCTGCCGCCCAGGATGAGAACGTAGATCGACTGGTTGTTGAAGAAGCCTTTGAGGATGGCGCCAAGACATGCAGCGGCGATGATCTGCGGGATCACGATGAAGAAGTTGAAGACTCCCATATAGTATCCCATTTTATCGGGAGGAAGCGCAACGGAAAGGATCGCGTATGGCATGGAAAGGATACTGGCCCATGCAATGCCAACGCCGACCATCGAGAGCCAGAGCCACTCGGGACCGGGTGCGAAATAAAATGAGATAAGGCCAAGGCCGCCGCAGGTAAGTGAAACAAGATGGGTAGCCTTCGTACCGAGCGATCGCGACAGCACCGGAAGAAAGATGGCAGCGACGGCGGCGATACCGTTGTATACCGAGAACAGATTACCCACGAGGACCGCGCCGGCTCCGTATGCTTCGCTCTTCGGATCGGTAGCCCCGAAGATGTGTGATGTAACAGCGCTCGTCGTAAAGATCCACATAGCGAACAACGCGAACCACGAAAAGAACTGTACGACCGCCAGCTGCCGCATGGTGCCCGGCATCTCATGAAAGTCGCGGATCATGTTGACAACTGCCACGTGAGGCAAACGAGCACCGATCAGTATAGCGGCCACAAGGTGGATGATCCCGAAAACAACAAACGCACCCGCCAGCACATACAGGTCCTGGACAACGCCCGTCATATAGATCAGTACTGCCCCGATAAGACCGAGCGACAGCAGCGAGATGCCTGTATAAAGGAATCGCTGCTTATGGAAACTATGATTCACTGTCGATTGTGTCTCACGGTTTTTGATCCTCTGTTCGGCGGTCTCAGTCGGTGGATATTCTTTGGTTGTAAACACGGTGTACATCACCGACACGAACAAAACGACCCCGCCGACATAAAATGAATATCTCACGGCATCGCTGATCGCACTGCCATCGGGCACATTGGATACTTCGAAGAATGTGGTAAAGATCCAGGGAAGGGAAGAGGCGACTACGGCTCCCGTGCCGATGAAGACTGCCTGCATGGCGAAACCCAGGGCGCGCTGTGCGGGCGGAAGCATGTCGCCTACAAATGCACGGAACGGCTCCATGCTGATGTTGAGTGATGCGTCCATGATCCATAGAGTGCCGGCGGCCATCCATAAGACGGATGAGTTAGGCATCAGGATCAGCGCCGTCATAGCCAGCAGCGCTCCGATGGTAAAGTAAGGACGGCGACGTCCCCACGTTGGATGCCAGGTGCGGTCGCTGTAATAACCGATGATCGGCTGCACCAGCAAGCCGGTGACCGGCGCTGCAATCCACAGCATCGGCAGCTCCTCGGGCGTCGCATTCAGAGAGGAAAATATCCAGCTGGTGTTGGCATTCTGAAGAGCAAAGCCAAACTGGATACCGAAGAACCCGACGCTCATGTTCAGTATTTGAATGAAGCTGAGGTGGGGCTGGTATGACTTGTTCTGAACCATTGGATTAAATGTACGATTTACGATGTACGATGTACGATTTAAGAGTGCGATTTAAACCATGGTAAACCAAGTGAAACTAAGATAATCGTACTTCCAGTTGTTCGTCCGTATAAGGTAATGTAATCATTTGAACCGTTTCGCTTCCCATCCATTCGGGGTCGTTGATCGGGTCGTATTTTTCGATAGGAGTGAAGTATGAAAATTCTTTTAGAGCGCTGTTGCTCAGTAGGTCGAAGCCGTGGAGCGTAACGACGATCGTCTTCCAGGGAGACTTGTAATTCCCTTCACTGCGGGTGAGCGTGAGTTGGGACTTCGCGGGATCGAAAATGATCTTGCGTATGGAACTCTCACCCTGCTGATACCGGAACGTTTCGCCATCGTCGGAATACAAATTGAACTCCGACGGTGTAGCGCCACGGTAAACATGCAGCACCAGTGTGTCGTTTGCGTCGGCTACGTTTCTACCGACCTGTTTGTCTTTCATCGGAAGCACGGAACCGCTTTTAACAAAAACAGGCAGCCTGTGTATGGGACATTCGATGAAAACTTCCTGGTCGCCATAATACTTTTTGCCGTTGTAGATACTATACCATTCTCCGGGCGGGAAGAATACTTTCACGACGTCGCGGGTGCTTTCGGCGGGACAAACAAGAATGTTCGGCCCAAACAAGTACTGGTTATGGAAGTGATGGTCGTATACTCTTTCGTCAAAAGGGTGGGCGAGGGCAAGGCTTCGCTGGACGGGCATTCCTGTCGCGACTGCTTCATGGAACAGCGAATAGATGTAAGGCATCAGCTGGTAACGGAGCCTGATGAAATTCCTGGAGATCTGTTCTACTTCCTCTCCGAACGACCACGGCTCAGCATCGCGTGAGTTGATCATGGTATGTCCGCGGAAGAACGGCGACAGCGCTGCGATCGACATCCAACGGGCGAACAACCTGGGGTTGGCTTCACCAACAAATCCACCGGCATCATATCCGGCGAAAGCCACACCGGTAAGACCAAAGCTGTTCACCAATCTCACACCCAGCAGCATGTGCTCGTCGTACGACACGTTATCACCGGTCCATACTGCGGCATAACGCTGCACGCCGGAGAATCCCGAACGTGTCAGGTTGAATGGACGTCGTCCATTCATAAGACTTTTGGTTCCTTCGTAGGTGCTCCGCGCCATCTGGAACCCGAACTGGTTTCGTCCTTTCCGTGTAGTCGCTTTATTTCCGTCGAAGTCGAACTCGATATTCTCGGGCAACCCGTGTCCCCATGTGGCGATCTCGTTCATGTCGTTCCAGAAACCTTCGATGCCCAGATCGGTGTAGGACTTCAGATGCGACTTCCACCAAGCTCTTGTTTCCTCTTTTGTGAAGTCGGGGAAGTGACACCATCCCGGCCAGACCTGACCTGAATAATATTCGCCGTCGGGATATTTGAGGAACACATCTTTCTTTACTCCATCGTCGTACGCCGGATACCCTGCTTCGATACGAATACCGGGGTCGCACATGACAACGATCTTGAAGCCTTCGTCGGACAGGAATTTCAAAAGGCCTTTCGGGTCGGAGAAGTTCTTCGGATCCCACGTGAAGATCTTGTACTTATCCATGTAATGGATGTCGAGCACAATGACATCGGCGGGAATATCTTTTTCACGAAAGGTCCTTGCAAGGGTCTTTACTTCCTTATCGGGATAATAGCTGTAGCGGCACTGTTGATAACCCAGGCTCCACAAGGGCGGCATTTCCATGCGGCCGGTAAGCCATGTGTAGTGGCCGACGATCTCGCTTACGCTCTGGCCTCCGAAGAAATAGTAGCTCATCGTACCGCTGTCGGCGGAGAAGCTCGAGAACCTGTTGTTGGATGCGCCGAAGTTGAAGAACGACTTGTACGAGTTATCGAAGTAGATGCCGTACATCAGCTTGTGATGAATGCCGATGTAAAAGGGAGTGGAGCAATACAGCGGATCCTGGCCGCCATGATAACCGTATGCGTCGGTGGTCCAGTTCTGATAGTGATGACCTCTGCGGTCCAGCGAACCGGTCTTTTCACCGAGGCCGATGAACCGTTCTCCTTCCTGGAGCTTCTTGTAGGTTGTTACCTGCTCGCCGATCCATGCAGTGCCCAGTCCTCTTTCGTCTTCGTTGATGACATCGCCTCCGGGCGTTTCAAAGGAAATGCGGATGGGATCTTTAGTGACAGTAACCCGAAGTTTCGGGGTGGTGACCCGTATCGTGTCGTTGTCCTCCTTTGTTTCAATGTTTACGCCTGGTGGTGTTTGACAAACCGCATAGGAGAAATCGTCGAACTCTCCGTCGCGCGACAGTGATATCTTGACAATTGAATCGGAGTATAGTATGACCCGCAGCAAACCTTCGCTGGCTGAAATCAAAACTCCTGAATCGTTCTTTTCGTAACCGGAGAATTTACCGATTGTTTTACTGACAGGATTTTTCAACGTGAAAGACTATTTCTTCTTCTTACGCAGCGACGAATTACGGATAATCAGCTTTGTTTTCAAGATCTTGGTTTCGGCAGGCAGATCTTCCAGGTCTTTATCTCTTATCTCTATCTGGCGGATAAGCAGACGTGCAGCTTCCTGTCCCATTTCAAAACCCGGTTGGTCGACAGATGTCAGCGAGGGGTCGGTAATCTGAGAGAAGAAGTAGTTGCTGAATCCGACAACGGCTACATCATCGGGGATCGTAAGGCCTTTTTCTTTAATAGCCATGATGGCGCCCATTGCCATCGGATCGTTGGTGGCGAAGATCGCATCAGGGGGAGTACTGAGCGACAAGAGCTTTTGTGTGGCGCGTTGTCCTTCTTCGAATGAGTTGTTGGGACACACCACGGTGTAGGTTTCGCGGATCTCGAGATTGCTTTCAGACAATGCATCCTGGTAGCCCCTGAGACGATCTTTGCTGATGATCAGGTTAGGAGCGCCTTCGAGGTGAGCGATACGTTTGCAACCCTGCTCGATGAGATGGAGCACGGCTTCTTTCGCGCCGACGTAGTCGTCGACGATCACTTTGCTCAGGTTGGGATTCGAATAGAACCGGTCGTACAGCACGATGGGCACGCCCTTCGATATGATGGATTCGATATGGTCGAAGTTGGTTGTCTCACGGGAGAGTGAAAGGAGCATGCCGTCGACACGGCTGTTGAACAGTGCCTTCATGTCGGTCACTTCGCGCTGATACGATTCGTTTGATTGAGCGAGGATGACATTGTATCCGCCTTCATAGGCTACATCTTCAATGCCGCTGATGACAGTAGAGAAGAACGTGTTGACGATCTCGGGGATGATAACTCCGATGGTGTTGGTCTTTTTCTGGCGCAGGCTTAGCGCGACGATGTTGGGCTGATAGTTGAGCCGTTCGGCGAGCTCGTTAACGGCTTTCTTGGTCTCTGCACTGATGTCTGGGTGATCTTTCAGAGCGCGGGACACGGTGGAGGGGGAGATACCGAGTTCCCGGGCGATGTCTTTGATGGTGACTTGATTGAACTTCATTATTGGATGATTAGCGAATGTCTGGTGGGGCGATTTTGTACAGAATCTTAAAAATCGGAAACGTTTGCGATACCGTTTCCATAATTTTTGTTAGATTTATTACGGAAAACCCAGAAAATGGGTGAACTTTTAGGGCGTATTGTGTGGCAGTTAACGTGGTCATTTCGATGGCCAAAATAACTAATTAACAATTGAGAACTCATCTAAATTTCAATTATAAACCCAAACTAAACCAGTATGATCAGATTGTATCTGCTAAAGGCCAGGTACACTCTCGCGGTTCTATTCCTGGCCACTACCATGGCTATGGCGCAGGACGCGACGGTGTCAGGCAAAGTAACAGCCTCGGATGATGGTTCCCCCATCCCCGGCGTAAACGTGCTATTGAAAGGCACCAACAATGGAACAGTTACTGATACCGACGGAAATTACAGGATTGCCGTCCCTTCAGGTTCAACACTCGTGTTCTCATTCGTTGGTTATACAACCTTAGAACAGGTTGTCAGTTCAACCCAGACTACGATCAACGTCGCCCTCGTGGCAGACGTTACTTCTCTGTCTGAAGTTGTGGTGGTTGGATACGGTTCGCAGGACAAAAAGGAGATTACTGGTTCAGTAGTTTCTCTCGACCCGCAGGCCTTCAACAAGGGTAACGTCAATGACCCCACCATGCTCCTCCAGGGTAAGGTTGCAGGTCTGAGTATCTACAACAAAGGCGGTGACCCCAATGGTACTCCTATCATACGTCTTCGTGGTATCTCTACGTTCGGAGCTAACGCACAGCCACTCATCGTGATTGACGGTGTTATTGGCGCGACACTCGATAACGTGGATCCGAACGACATCGCAACTATCAACGTGTTGAAAGACGGATCTGCCGCGGCGATCTACGGAACTCGTGGCTCAAGCGGTGTGATACTTATTACTACGAAGAAAGGTAAAGCAGGCGCACTTTCGGTTGACTATAACGGCTACGTGTCTGCTTCGTCGATCTTCAAGGCGCTGCCGATCATGACACCTCAAGAGTACGTCGATGCAGGTGGTAACGACCTTGGCTCGCGCACAGAGTGGCAAAAAGAGGTTACCCGTACTGCAATCAGCAACGTTCACAACATCGGTATCTCGGGTGGAACGGCGAACACACAGTTCCGCATGTCCACCAACTTCCGTAATCAGCAGGGTATCCTCAAGACCACAGGCTGGGATCAGATCAACACGCGCGCTGGCCTGTCGCATTCCGCGCTCGATGGAAAACTGAGATTTGATTTCAACATGTCGTTTACGAACAGGAACAGCGATCTGTCTTTCCCCGAGGCCTTCCGCTACGCCACGCTGTATAACCCTACGGCGCCGGTACGATTTGCCAACGGTGATTACTACCAGGCGATCCTGTTCGATAACTACAACCCTGTGGCTATCATTGATCAAAACCACCGTGAAGCGCTTAAAAAGACGTTGAACTACGGCGGTAAGATCGACTACCAGTTATTCAAAGCCCTGACATGGACCCTGAACTATGGCCGCCAGAATGAGGACTATGAGGAGAATGCTTATTTCTCAAGCAAGTCACTGTGGACCGGTTACGGCCGGAACGGTCTTGCAAGAAGAAAGAACAACAACCGCGATTTCACGCTTATTGAAACGTACGGTACGTATTCAAAGCAGGCCGGAAGTCTTGACATCGTTGCAAACGCCGGTTACTCCTACACAGAAGATCAGTTCACGGAAATGAACGTTGAGCTCGGAAATTTCCCGAGCGATCAACTCGGATATAACAACCTTGAAGACGCCGGTGACCGGATCTCCGGTGTTGCCACCAACGTAGACATTAATAGTAGCAAGACTCCGCGCAACAGGATCGTTGCAGGCTTTGCCCGTTTGAACCTTACGTGGGATAACGGTATCTTCTTCAATGCCTCTGTTCGCCAGGAAGGTTCGTCGAAATTTTCGAAGAACAACAAGTGGGGAACTTTCCCAGCCGTTGGCGCAGGTGTTGATATCAACAAGTACTTACAATTGGATAATGTTAGCCTGCTGAAGTTCAGAGTAGGTTATGGCGTTACAGGTGCAGTGCCTGGTGATGCCGGTATATCTCAATTCGACTACGATTATGATTTCGGAGGTGGCGGCTCGGTTCGCCGGGCTATCCAGGGAAATGATGACCTTCGTTGGGAAAAGAAGAAAGAATTAAACTTCGGCCTTGAATTCGGTGTTGGTCGCCTGACTGGTACCCTGGACGTGTACAACCGGACCATTGAAGACCTCATCTTCAAGAGAGGTGTGACCGGCGTCGAGTTTGGTGAGGCAAAATTCCAGTACCAGAACGTAGGTACGCTCCAAACGCCTGGTGTTGAATTGAACATCAACTATAGCGACATCCAAATTGGCGGCGTAAGGTGGACTACCGGTCTGGTAGCAAGCTCCTATAAGACAAAAATGAAGGAGTACATCAACGATAACAAAACAGTTACAACAGCCGACTTCGGCGCTCCTGGCCAGAACGGAACATATGCGATCCTCGTCGAGAAAGGTAAGCCGATCGGACAGATCTGGGGACCTGTATTTGCCGGCGTTAACGAGTCGAATGGTACGCCCGTATTTGCAGACCTCAACGGCGATGGAAAGATCGTATCTAACCCTTCGGACAATCTCAAGGATGATGCCGATATGAAGGTTCTTGGTCAGGGTATTCCTACAGTTGAACTTGGTTGGACCAACCGACTAAGCGTGGGCAACTGGGATATGAACATCTTCTTCCGTTCAGCTCTTGGACATAGCCTCGTCAATCAGTTCCGTGCATTCTATGAGCCTATCGACCCGGGTGCGATCAACTCTTACAATCGTATCAAAACAAGCAAAGCAGTTCCTGGTCTTACATCAGCACAGTACAGCTCCCTGTACGTTGAAAAGGCTGACTTCGTAAGGCTTGACAACGCTACAGTTGGGTATACTTTCAAGGTTAACAACAAGAACCTTAAGAACATCCGCTTGTACGTGAGCGGCCAGAACATCTTCCAGATCACCAGCTACACTGGTATCGATCCCGAGCCGTCGCTTATGGATTACGAACAAGATCCTGATGACCCATTGTCACCTGGTATCGATCGTAGGAATAACTACTACACGGCCAGGACATTCACTTTTGGTATCAACTTAGGCCTTCAATAATTAAGTACCATGACTAAGATGAAACAACTATTCAAGTACACTTTTGCAGCCGGACTTTTTGCAAGTGTAGTATCATGTACAAATCTCGACGAGGATCTCCAGGATCGTTATACTGGTCTGTTTGACCCTAACAACCCTGGTGTCGGTATCAAAGACAACGTGAACAAGGCAGCACCGACCGATGGTTTGCAAGGCGCGTTCTCTAAACTGCGGGATGGCTCGGCGACCAATGGCGGATTCTTCGCCGTTCAGGAAGCTGGAACCGATGAAGCCGTTATTACCCAGAAAGGTGGTGACTGGTTCGATGGTGGTCTTTACATAAGAATGCACCATCACGAATTCAGCCCTCAGACGTGGGCAATCAACGACACGTGGATCCATGCATACGCGGGTATTCTCCAGGTCAATGACCTATTGGAGAAAGGAACGGATTTCGACGCAGGTCAGAAAGCTCAGTTGAAAGCGCTTCGTGCGTTCTTCTACTGGCGCTTGCTGGATGTGTTCGGAAACGTGCCGATCGTATTGACAGCCGGTGGAAACGCCGCTCAGTCGACGCGCACCCAGGTTTACGATTTCGTGGTCAGCGAATTGCTCGCGGCACGCGCAGATCTCCCTGCGACCAAGCAAGATTATGGCCGCTGGAACCAGGCGGGTGTGAATGCCCTGCTCGCGAGGATCTATTTAAACTCTTCGGTTTATACCAACGGGACCAAGGTTGAGTACCAGAAGGCGATCGATGCAGCAGATGCAGTGATTACTTCCGGCTTATACAGCCTGTCGCCGGTATATAGCGAGGTGTTCGATCCGCATAACGTTGAGAACGTAGAGCATATCTTTGTTGTTCCTTTCGACGAAGCAACGGGTGAAGGTGCTGTGTGGCCGATGATGACCCTGCACTATCCCAGCCAGTTGACATACAAGCTGCAGAGTCAGCCATGGAACGGTTTCTCGACGCTCGAAGAATTCTATAAGTCTTACGATGACGCCGATGATCGCAAAGCAGCCAACTTCATTGTAGGCAAGCAATACGATCGCACCGGCAACCAGCTGCTCGACCTCGCTTATGATAAGGGCGATGCTGATGGAGCAGGTCTTGACTATACTCCGTTCGTCAACATGTTGGCCCCTAATGCGTCACGCCAGGGCGGCGCTCGCTTCGGTAAATTCTCCTTCAAAATCGGTCAGAGGGACAACGCAGATAACGACATGCCTCTCATGCGCTATGGCGAAGTTCTTCTCAACAAGGCTGAAGCTATGATGCGTATGAGTGGTTTTACAAACGCTGCTGCTGTTCAACTCGTGAACGACATAAGAAAAAGATCTCACGCAAGTGAGTTCGCCGCAGGTGATTTTACCGAAGGTAAAATGCTCGCAGAACGTGGTCGTGAGTTGTTTGTGGAAGCACATCGTCGTACCGACCTGATCCGTTTCAACGCGTATCATAAGGCATGGTGGGAAAAAGCCGTAGACCCTCAGGCCGCAGTTCATACTCTTATGGCGATTCCTCAGGAGCAAATGGTGAACTCGTCTTCTACACCTTTCCCGCTTAAACAAAATCCTGGCTATTAATTTTTCCATAGCCTTAGATTTATAATTTTAAAACAGCGTCCAACGTAGAGTTGGGCGCTGTTTGCTTTAAATATGAGACCTGGATCCTGGATTTGTGTTGTTGTTCTGCTGTTCGGATGTACCCAGGAATCTCCGCATCGTGCCACATTGTTCACCGATGTTACAACCGAAAGCGGAATAACCTTTCGTAACGATCTCTCCTTCACCGAATCGTTCAATCCATACACCTACAGGAATTTTTTCAATGGGGCCGGTGTCGCGATAGGCGACATCAACAACGATGGACTCCTCGATATTTACTTTGCCGGAAATCAAACCGACAATAAACTGTATCTCAATACAGGTGATTTAAAATTTAAAGACATTACCGACCAGGCCGGTGTAGCATGCTCCGGTGTTTGGAGCACCGGTGTAACGTTTGCGGATATAAACGCGGACGGGCTGCTGGATATTTACGTGTGCAAATCAGGAGATCCCGGCGCGCCTAAGAGATATAACGAACTGTTTATTAACAACGGCGATCTCACATTCCGCGAAGAATCCGCCAAATATGGACTCGACGTCAGCGGGCTTTCCGTGCAAGCGGCTTTTTTCGATTACGATAAAGACGGCGACCTCGACTGCTATTTACTAACCAATTCTTTCCGTTCCGTCGGTAATTATGACCTGGTGAAGGACCAGCGGAATCGGCCCGACCCGCAAGGAGGCGGAAATAAGTTCTTTCTTAATGACAACGGAAAGTTTGTCGACCGTTCGGCACAAGCAAAAATATTCCGCAGTAATATCGGCTTTGGGCTCGGAATAACCCTGGGCGATTTCAACGACGACAGTTGGACCGATGTCTTTGTGTCTAACGACTTTTTCGAAAGAGACTACCTGTACATCAATGACCGCAAGGGCGGTTTCAACGAATCACTTACCGAATACTTTGAATCCATCAGTATGGGCTCGATGGGCGCGGATCTCGCGGACCTCGACGGGGATGGTGTCGCAGAACTATTTGTAACCGAAATGCTTCCCGATTCATTGAACCGGAAAAAAACCAAAACCGTTTATGAGAGCTGGGATAAGTACCAGTTGAATGTAGAGAATGGCTACTACCACCAGTTCCCGCGAAACGTTCTGCAAAAGAAAACAGCCGAAGGCAACTACGTGGAGGTCGGAAGAATGGCCGGTATTGCCGCCTCCGAATGGAGCTGGGGCGCCTTGCTGTTCGATATGAACAATGATGGCCGCCGCGACATCTTCATCGCCAACGGTATTTATAAGGACCTGCTCGATCGCGACTACCTGGCCTACACCGCCTCCGACGAGAACGTAAAAAAGATCATTAACGAAGACAGGAAGAACGCGATTACGAAGCTGATCGACCTGATGCCCCAATCGCCCGTCTTTAACTATGCCTACCGCAACGATGGCGATCTCCATTTCACCAATGTCGCTGCCGAATGGGGTATGGATCGATCGATGTACAGCTGCGGAAGCGCTTATGGCGACCTGGACAACGACGGCGATCTGGACCTTGCTGTCAATAACATCAATACCCCTTCCGTTATATACCGGAATAATTCCGACACGGCAGGGCTTGGGGTAAACATCTTATTGTCTTCAAAGAGCGCAAATACATTCGCTGTCGGCTCTAAAGTAACAGCCTATGCAAATGGGCGTAAATTTATAACGGATAATTTCGTAGCACGGGGCTTTGAAAGCTCTGTTCAGCCGCAAGCGCATATTGGTTTAGGTACGAGCGTGAAAACACTGGATTCCTTGCAGGTCGATTGGCCCAACGACGGTTACACTATGTTGTATAACGTACCGGTTACTCCAGTCATTAAGGTAAACGACGACTCGAGGGTAACGAAGAGGATGCCGGTAACGAGCAAGCCAGCGACGCTGCAGCTTGACCTGGTCACGAATAGTGTCTTCCGGCATACCGGCAATGGCCTCATCGACTTCAACCGCGACCGGTTGCTGCCGATGATGTATAGCAACGAAACACCGTCGCTGATAAAAGGAGATATCGATAAGGATGGGCGAGACGAACTTTATATCGGCGGTGGCAAAGACCAGCCAGGGGCACTGATCAGGTACGATGGTTCCAGATTCAAAGCGAAAGTGCCCGATGCCATGCGCCAATACTCACTCTCCGAAGAAACGAAGGGCGCTTTGTTCGATGTGGATAACGATGGCGATCTGGATCTCTACATGGCTACCGGTGGACGCTTCTTTCCAGGGTCGTCTTCGGTTCTACTCGATAAGGTCTTCATCAACGATGGAAGAGGAAATTTCTCGGAGTCGCCCAACCCCATTCCATTCGGGAAGTTCGCTTCCACTGCCGTCACGATGCCATTCGATTACGACAACGATGGCGACATGGATATTTTTGCCGGCGAACGCTTCGATCCTTTTACCTATGGATTGGGCGGGCAGGGTTATTTATTCGAGAATGATGGTACGGGAAAATTTACCGATGCCACAACCAAAGCCGCGCCCATGTTGTCTAATATAGGCATGATCACCGATGGCATAGCAACGGATGTGGATCTCGACGGATGGACGGATATCGTCATCGCCGGCGATTGGATGCCCATTGTTGTTTTAAAAAATGAAAAAGGGCGGTTCAAAGACATTTCGGCTTCAATGGGCCTTACGGGCACCGAAGGATGGTGGCGCGACGTGGAAGCTGCCGATCTCAACAAAGATGGAAAGGTGGATTTTGTTTTCGCAAATCATGGTCTGAATTCATTCTTCAAGGCTGGGGACCGGATGTACGTAGGCGATTTTGACAACAGCGGGTCGGTCGAACAGATATTTTGTACAAATGTAGACGGCAAATATTTCCCGGTGATAGACCGTGATGAGTTTGTCTCGCAGATGCCGTCGATGAAGAAATCGCTCCTTTACTATAAAGACTATAGCAGGAAATCAATCGACGATATATTTAACGCGAAGGCACTGGAAAATGGTAGGGTATTTCAGGTAAATTTGCTCTCTTCGATCATGCTGTTGTCCCGCCCCGGGGGCTATCAACGGATAGAACTTCCTGCTCCATTGCAATATGCACCGCTTTATGCGTTGTTGCTGGAAGACCTGGACAACGACGGAGTGATTGACTTAATTGCGGGTGGAAATAATTACAAGGTTAAGCCGCAATTTGGCCGGTATGATGCGTCCCACGGCTGGTTCTTTAAAGGCCGGATCGATCATGGAACATACAGTTTGAATGATGCGCAGGATCTTGATGTAAAAGGTGAGGTAAGAGGGATTAAGTGTGTTGAATATGAGGGTGTTAAATTTGTCGTTTTTGCAAAATATGATGATGACCTGGAAATTTATAAGATACGCTAGCCTGGCGTTTTGCGGCTTCCTTCTGATCGGCTGCGAAACGGAATACACCAAGGCAGTAAAGGCTGAGCTGGCGAAAGGAATTCGACAGGATTCGTTGCTGTTTGGTATCAGTTTCGGCAGCACACGGGAAGAATTTTACGGCAAATGCTTCGACCTGAACAAGCAAAAGCTCGTATCGCAGGGAGTCGGATTTTCAGTTCAGTACATGATCAAGGACTCCATCACCGGCAGAAAACCCGAAGACATCAGGATGCTGTTTTATCCTAACTTCGACACCCTCAACATCATAAATGCAATGAACCTGGAGTTCAGTTACCCCGGTTGGATGCCAGGCCAAAGGAATTTGCAATCGGATAGTCTTAGTAATCATGTAAAGGAAATATTGGAAAAATGGTACGGAGGCAACCCATTTATAACGGCGCGCATCAATGAACAGGACGTCCCTGTAAAAATTGATGGGAACCGCAGAATATTGGTTTTCATGGAAGATCCGCAACGTGTACTTGTGAGGATACACGACATTAATCATCCGGAATTTATGCACCAGGCACTTGGCTTGAAAAAAGACGACACACAGGGACAAGAAAAATAACAGAGTATGAAGAAGTTGGTTTGGATAGTGTTTATGATCTTTCTGGTCGAATGCTCCAGGGATGAGTTTCAACCAAGCAGCGAGGACCGCTGCCGGGTAGGCCGGTATGTATTTGGCCAGGCCAATGGAAACGACGAGAGTTACAATATCAATTACGTCGAAAATTATTTCATCCGTGTCAGTGTCGCCTCAAAAGAGGTCCTGGTGAACGGAACCTGGACTGTAGAGAACGCTTACAAGCATGAGTATGTGAATGATTCATTGTACATCAAAGAATTCAAGACCTTCACCGAAGGTAAAACCCTTTTGACCGCTCTCCTGAGTGAAAAGATCCAGGAAGTTGTAACGACCATTCCGGAGAACGGAGGAACCTTCCGTTTTCGTTTCGATTATTCCACCACTCAACAGATCGGGGTGACACTCGACAGAATTATCGGGGACGCCGCTGTTTTTGATTCCCGCGCGGTCTATTATATAAGCAACACGGCCGACGTTGAGCGTATGGAGATATTTCGCAATAAGGATATTTACAATGGTGTAAATGATTTTACGTATCGCGATAAAAAATTTACGTACGATAATATTCAGAACCCCTTGAAAGATTTGGTGATCGCGAACTTCTTTAAAGCCGAATTGCCCGACGTCACTTATTTTTCATTCCACAATCGCCTTGATGAGACGTTTGATGGGGTGACAAAGAAATTCAAATTCGAATATGGCACGGATCCGATGCCGACCAAAATAACCACCCCCGATGGTGTCATATTGAAATTCGAGTATCCGAACTGTACTAACTAAACCTTAAGTGAAGAGAGCCGGAATTCTTATTGTAACCCTGGTCATTCTGATCCAGTGTAGCGAAAAGGATAACCAAAATACGTCGACACTTTTTGAAAACATACCCTCGCAATTGTCGGGCGTACATTTCAGAAATGACCTCACCTTCGACGAGGATTTCAATATTTATACATATAGGAATTTCTACAACGGCGGTGGCGTCGGTTTGGGCGACATAAATGACGATGGACTGATCGATATTTTTTTAACATCGAACCAGGGCCCTAACAAGCTATACCTCAACAAGGGTAATTTCCAATTTGAAGACATTACATCAACGGCCGGTGTGGCAGGAACTAAAGCCTGGTCTACCGGCGTGAGTGTTGCCGACGTGAATGGCGACGGACGGGTCGATATCTACGTTGCTAATTCGGGAGACGTCAAGGGCGACGGAAAGGAGAACGAGCTCTTTATAAACAATGGCGATCTTACCTTTTCTGAAAAAGCCGCAGAATACGGCGTGGCCGATCGTGGTTTTACAACACATTCCGTTTTTTTCGATTACGATAAAGACAATGACCTCGATCTCTACATTCTTAATAATTCATACCAGGCTATCGGCAGTTTTAATCTTACGAAGAGCGAACGCCCCAAACGCGATTCCCTTGGCGGCGATAAACTCTTAAGAAACGACAATGGTCATTTTACCGATGTGAGCGAGAAGGCAGGCATTTACGGAAGTGTGATCGGCTTCGGCCTCGGCGTTACCGTCGGCGATATAAATCGCGACGGCTGGCAGGACATTTATGTGTCAAACGATTTTTTCGAGCGCGACTACCTGTATGTCAATAGTCACGACGGTACTTTCAAAGAAGTTCTTACGGAACAAATGAAGTCGGTCAGCGGCGCCTCAATGGGAGCGGACCTCGCCGACATCAATAACGATGCGAATCCCGACATTTTTGTCACCGAGATGTTGCCCTGGCAGAACAACCGGTTAAAGACAGTCACCACCTTCGAGAGCTGGGATCGTTATAATTTCAGTGTTCAAAACGACTATTATCACCAATTCACACGAAACATGCTGCAGCTCAACAACGGCGATGGCACGTTCAGCGAGATCGGCAGGCTGGCAGGTGTAGAGGCCACGGATTGGAGTTGGGGCGCGCTCATTTTCGATATGGATAACGATGGCTGGCGCGATATCTTCGTATCCAACGGTATTTACCAGGATCTCACCAACCAGGACTACTTGCAATACGTCTCCAACGAAGAGGTGATCCGCTCGATCGTTTCCGGAGGCAAGGTTGACTATAAAAAACTGGTGGAGCTGATCCCATCGCATGCGGTACCTAACCAGGCATTTCAAAACAAACATGGAATTCAGTTCAGGGAGGTTTCAAAAGAATGGGGATTGAACCAGCCCGACTTCTCAAACGGAGCTGCGTACGGCGATCTTGACAATGATGGTGATCTTGATATCGTGATCAATAATGTCAACTCGCTGGCATCGATCTACAGGAACAACTCGAATGCATCGACGGCCAGATATCTGAAATTTATTCTCGTTGGTCCAGCCGGAAATACCGGCGCTTTTGGTACCCGTATAACGATCAAGGACGAGGGAGAGACGTTCTATGGCGAACAAATGCCCATCCGGGGATTCGAGTCGTCTGTAGATCCACGTCCAAATTTCGGTTTGGGCTCACGCGATACCGTGGACCACGTGCTGGTGCAATGGCCCGATGGAACCGAATACGCTATGACCAACGTACCAACGAATCAATCGCTCCGGCTTTCGATGGGCAAGGACGTATCGCCCTCAATCGCAAAACCGGATGCGACACCGGTGACGTTATTCGATCAATTGCAGGGCGTTATCGATTACAAGCATGAAGAAGCCCCGTTCGTCGATTTCGATCGCGACCGGTTGATACTCCAGATGCTGAGCAACGAAGGTCCGCGGATGTCAAAGGCCGATGTCAACGGCGACGGCCTCGAAGATATTTACATTGGCGGGGCCAAAGGATCTTCAGGTGCTTTGTTAATTCAGCAGAAGGAGGGGAAATTCAAGAAGTCGAACGAGACGCTGTTTGAAGCAGACAACACTTCGGAAGATATGGCAAGTGAATTTCTCGATTTCGACGGGGATGGCGACGTGGACCTGTATGTCTGCAGCGGCGGCAACGAGCTTCCGTCGACTTCGTCCGCTCTTGCTGACCGTTTATACGTCAATGACGGAAGGGGCAACTTCACAAAGCAGCCCGGTATGGTCATGAGTTCGAAATACGAAAGCAAGTCGACTGTTAAAGCCGGTGATTACGATGGCGACGGTAACATGGATTTGTTTGTGGGCGAACGTCTACGGCCATTCGCTTATGGCATGCCCTGCAAGGGATATGTGTTGCGTTCGGAAGGCAATAGTTTTAAAGACGTCACCAAGGACGTTGCTCCGGCATTGATCGACATTGGGATGATCACAGATGCGGCATGGAGCGATGTGGATCATGATAAAGACCTCGATCTTGTTATTGTAGGGGAATACATGCCCATAAAAGTGCTTATTAACGACAACGGTAAGTTTGTCGACCGCACAAAGGAATTTGGATTGGAAAAGACGAACGGCTGGTGGAACCGCATTCATGTTGCAGACCTTGATGGTGACGGCTATGACGATTTCGTTTTGGGAAACCACGGCTTGAATTCAAGAGTCCGCGCTTCGGAGCAAAAGCCGGTGTGCATGTACATAAACGACTTCGATCAGAATGGCACCATGGAGCAAATCGTTTGTACTTTCAACGGTGACAAGAGCTATCCGTTGGCGTTACGACACGACCTGATATCGCAGATGCCTTTTCTCAAGAAAAAATACCTGAAATACGAATCATATGAAGATCAAACGATCACCGACATCTTTACGCCCGAGCAGATGAAAAACGCAGTGAAGCTGGAGGCATATGTTTTAGAAAACAGTATCCTTTGGAACGAGAAGGGCAAGGGGTTATCGCTGAAAGCCCTTCCTGTCGAAGCACAGCTTTCTCCAGTGTATGGTATTGAGACCGGTGATTTCAACAACGACAAAAAAATAGATATCCTGTTAGGGGGTAATCAATATCGAGTTAAACCCGAGCAGGGGCGTTACGATGCCAGCTATGGCATGTTCCTTTCCGGCGATGGCGAAAGCGGTTTTGTCGCGCAGCCCTCATCTACCGGTTGGAAAATCGACGGCGAGGTGCGAGATATCCTGACCGTAAATATCGGCGGCAGGCAAGTGATCGTTGTTGCAAGAAGCAACGCCGCTGTTGTTACTTTAAGCAACACAAAGTGAGGGCTATCATTTTATGCTCACTAGTGTTGATTGTCAGCATCTCCTGCACACCCGAAAAATCGGGATCGCATAAGCTTTTCACAGAACAGGCGATCGACTTTCGCAACGACCTCAAGGATACCGACGATTTTAACATCATCGAATACCTGTATTATTACAATGGCGGAGGTGTTGCCGCCGGCGATATCAACAACGACGGTCTTTGCGACCTCTATTTTTCTTCTAACCAGGGACAGAATAAACTTTTTCTCAATAGAGGCCGCCTCGAGTTCGATGACATCACGACTAGTTCGCACACGGAGGGCGTTGCAGGGTGGAAGACCGGTGTAACGATGGCCGATGTAAATGGCGATGGCTGGCTCGATATTTTTGTCGCCGGCGTCGGCAACTATAAAAAATTCGACGGGCAAAACCAGTTGCTGATCAATAATGGGGACCTCAGTTTCACCGATCGCACCGAGGAATACGGACTGTCGTTCAAAGGGCTTTCAACGCAGGCTTCGTTTTTTGATTACGATAACGATGGCGATCTCGACATGTACCTGGTCAATCACAGCGTTCATTCGACCAGATCTTATGGGGAAAAGGCCTTGCGTTTTCAGCACGACACAATTGCAGGCGACCGGCTTTATAAAAATGAACTCGTCCCGGCAGGCAAAGTTCGTTTTACCGATGTGACGTCGATCGCGGGGATACTGAACAGCCAGATCGGTTATGGATTGGCAGTATCCGCCTCCGATTTCAACAGCGATGGCTGGCAGGATATTTACGTATCGAATGATTTTCATGAAACCGATTATTTATATCTCAATAATCAAGATGGCACATTCCGCCAGGTAATAGAGACTTCGGCTCCGCATACCAGCCGGTTCTCAATGGGCTCTTCCGCCGCCGACATCAATGAAGATGGGTGGAACGATATCATTACACTCGACATGCGACCCCGCGAAGAGGCGATCATAAAGACAACACAGCAGGAGGACAACTACGACATCTACAAGTTTAAGCTAAGCTTCGGTTATCACTACCAGTTTGCACGCAACGCAATGCAGATGAATAACGGTGTAGATGCAGAAGGCAATCTTTTGTTCACGGATGTCGCGTCGTATGCAGGTGTGGACGCAACCGACTGGAGTTGGGCACCCATCGTTACCGATTTCAATAATGATGGCTGGAAGGACCTGTTTGTAACAAATGGGATCCTGCAGCGGCCAAACGACCTGGACTATACTAACTATGTGTCCACCGATTCTGCACAGAAGATAGTTTCAGACGAAGTACTCGCGTCGAAAATGCCCGGGGGCAAAGTATCCAATATGGTCTTTGTGAACATGACCAAAAGCGACATGACTGAAAAGGACATGACCTTTCAGGACATGACGAATGCGTGGATGGACGCCCGTCCCGACATATCCAACGGGGCTATTGCCGCCGACCTGGATAACGATGGGGATCAAGACATTGTCGTCAATAGACTAAACGACAATGCCTTGGTATGGCGAAACAATTCAAAGGCGGACTCCGCACGATTCATCCGGTTCAATCTCGCCGGCACATCGCCAAACAGCCTCGGGATCGGGGCGAAGGTGATCGTGAGTTTCAACAAACGGTCGGTTTATCTCGAACAGCAACCCGTTCGCGGTTGGGAGTCATCGTCGGAGCCTGTGATGCATGCGGGCCTGGGAAATGCCGCCGTTGTGGATTCTATTACAGTTATCTGGCCTGACCAAAAATACCAGACCCTCAAGAATGTTCAACCGAATCAGAAAATTACCCTGAAGCAGTCGGAAGCCACGGGAAAATGGAATTATATAAGAAAGAGGGAACAGGTACTCACCCAGATTCCTTCGAAGGATTTTATTCATCGCGAGAATGAGTTCAGCCCTTTTGAACAAGAGCCGCTGATCATGCGCAGTTTTGCCACTCAGGGACCATGCATTGCGACGGGAGATTTCAATGGAGATAAGCTCGACGATTATTATATCGGAGGGGGTGCCGGGCAAGCCGGAATGGTGTACTTCCAAACCCGCGGTGGATCGTTCGTCGCAAGTCGGCAGGCTGCCATGGACAAAGAGACTGAAGTAACTGCGGCTGAGGCCGTGGATGTTAACGGCGATGGATCGTTGGACCTGGTTGTGGCGGGAGGAGGTCAGGAATTTACTCAACCGGACAGCCGATTGAAGCCGAAGGTTTACTTGAACAACGGGCAAGGGCAGTTCCGTAAGTCCGATCAGTCAATGCCCGAGATCTATGCTAACGTCTCGTGCGTTGTCGCTGCCGATGTCGATGCGGATGGTGACCAGGATCTTTTCATTGGCGGACTCGTGATGACGAAATTTTATGGAATGGATCCTCAGAGTTTTGTGCTCATCAACGACGGCCATGGTAAATTCGCCGACAGGACACAGAATTGGATCGCAGACCGTATCCCGGGAATGGTGACAGATGCCGCATTGACTGATGTGAATGGCGACAAAAGACCGGACCTTGTGATGATCGGGGAGTGGATGCCAGTGAAAGTTTTTCTCAATAATAACGGCAAGGTGTTCGACGATAAGACTGAGGAGTATGGCCTGGCTGCTACTTCCGGGTTGTGGAATACGCTTACCGCCGCCGATTTCGATAATGACGGAGATATAGACCTGGCATTGGGCAACATCGGCCTCAACTCGCGCTTAAAGGCAAGCGTTGCAAATCCGATTGAGCTCTACGCTGGCGATATCGATGCCAATTTTAGTCTTGACCAAATTGTTACTTATTATAATCAAGGCATAAAGCATCCTTTTATCTCCAGAGATTTGCTCGTAAAGCAAGTGCCGCCATTGAAGCGGAAGTTCCTCAAATATGGAGACTATGGACGTGTGACACTCAATGATATTATGCCGCCCGAGCGACAAGCACTGCACAAGACCGCGAATGTACTCGCGTCGGTATACCTCGAAAATGTAAAGAACACGAAGTTCGAGATGAGGCTCCTTCCAAAAGAGGCTCAGTATTCATCGGTGTATTCGATCCTTCCGGCAGACGTCGACCATGATGGAAACAAAGACATGCTCTTGATCGGCAACCTCGATGGAGTTCAACCCGATATCGGCCGGTTCGATGGAGGCTATGGATTGATATTAAAAGGTGACGGTCGCGGTAATTTCAAATCGCTGCCGATTTCGTCCGGTTTCGTTGTGAAAGGCCAGGGCCGGGATATCAAATTGATTGTGAATTCGAAAGGGGAGAATGTATACCTTGTGGCCCGGAACAACGACAGTGTTTTGTATTTCAAGTGAAACGATTTGGACTATACCTGCTCATCCTGATAGGGGTCTTTTCGTGCAAGGAAAAGGAAGTCTCTCGTGCATCTGAAGAATACAGGCAGTTTACTTCGATACTATCATCCCGCTCCGGCGTCAAGTTTTCCAATATCCTATCCGATTCCGAATACTTTAACATTATAAAGTATCCGTATTTCTACAATGGCGGCGGTGTTGCCGTCGGCGATATCGATAACGACGGCCTACCCGATATTTATTTCTCTTCGAATCAATGGGAAAATAAATTATATCTGAATAAAGGCGATTTAGAATTCAAAGATATCACTGCGAAAGCAGGCGTCGGCGGAACGGGTAACTGGACAACCGGCGTCACGATGGCCGACGTAAACGGCGATGGCCTCCTGGACATTTATGTGTGTACAGGAGGAAATCATCAGCCCTTCCAGGGACGAAATCAGTTGTACGTCAACAATGGCAACCTGACGTTCACGGACAAGGCACAGGAATACGGCCTGGGATACGAAGGACCCTCTACGCAAATAGCCTTCTTTGATTTCGATAACGATGGCGACCTCGACGGATATCTTTTAACGGTTAACGGAGGTGTATTGTACCGGAATGATCTTACCGGTGACCAGCCTCGTTTTGTCGATGTATCCGAAACTTCGGGCATCGTTTTTCATCCCGGTGCGGACGCACTCAATATGGCGGTTTCGGATCTCAACAACGACGGCTACGTGGATATCTTCCTGTCGGATGACCTTCATGAAACGGGATCGGTACACCTGGGCAACGGGGATGGGACTTTTCGGTTGGCAACTTCTTACCGGTCAGGCGAGAATTCATCGGCAGGCGTAGACATTGTCGATGTCAATGAAGACGGTTGGAACGACATCATGACTGCGGGAAGCTTTCCGTATGAAGATGAAATTATAAAGACAACTCCGTACACTTCTACGAACACGTTGCAGATCAATCTAGGTGTGAACAACGGCGAGCTGTTGTTTACGGATGTGGCAGCCTTCGCCAGGGTAGCCGCTACCGATCGAAGCTGGGCACCGTTGATGGCCGACTTCGACAACGACGGCGCGAAGGATCTGTTCATCACCACGGGGATTGCCGGACGGACGAACGACCTCGATTATCTCGACCGCGTTGCCGACACGAGCCGCGGGGTAATGACCGTCGAGCAACGAATCGCCGGAATGCCACCGGCCCCATTTCCGAACATGCTGTTCAGAGCTTACAACGATCTTCAGTTTGAGAAGCTGCCCGAGTTCCTGGACACACCGCCCGGATTGTCGAACGGCGCTGCTTATGGAGACCTTGACAACGATGGAGACCTGGACCTGGTCGTCAACAATATCAATTCCGAAGCATCCATCCTTCGCAACAACGCCGATCACGATTCAACGAGTTATATCAATATAAAACTTGAAGGAGCAGGGAAAAACAAGTTCGGAATTGGCGCAGCGGTCAGGGTCTATGCGGGCGGAAGATCCCACCACCGCGGGCAGCAGCCTGTCCGCGGATGGCTGTCGTCGGTAGATCCGGTGATCAATGTCGGTCTTGGTACGAGCAAGAAGATAGATTCGCTCGTTGTTGTCTGGCCCGGCCGGAAGTTTCAGAAACTGACTGGTATTGAGGTCAATCAAACTCTGATCATAAAAGAAGAGGAAGCTGCGGGTCGTTGGAATTTCACGAGAACAGAACAACCGCTACTTCAACGGACAGCGTTATTTCCGTTCAAACATATCGAGAACTCTTTCAATACGCTGGATAAACAACTGCTCATACCTCACGCCAGTTCCGCCAAAGGCCCGAAGATCGCAGTTGCCGACCTGAACGGAGACAAGCTGGAGGATGTGTTTATCTGCGGAGGCCAGGGACAGCCGGGCGCTGTGTTTATTCAGACCCGGGCGGGTAAATTCGTATCGGTGTCGCAGCCTTCTTTCGAAGAAGACAAAAGAAACGAAGAGGTCTGCGTGGCACTGTTCGACGTGGACGGAGATCGCGATATGGATCTCATGCTTGCAAGCGGGGGAGAGGAATTTCTGGACAAGAGAACAATGATGCGTCTTTACCTGAACAACGGGAGGGGAATATTTGCCAAGACCGAAAAGAATCTTCCGAAGATCTATGTCAACGCGTCGTGTATCGTTCCTGCCGACATGGACGATGACGGAGACATGGATGTATTCGTGGGTGGGGGTGTGATCACCGGAAGGTATGGTTTCGATAGCGACAGTTTTATTCTTACCAACGACGGCAAGGGAGTTTTCACGGGAAGTCCGGACTCGTTCTTCGAAAGGCGGCCCGTGGGCGACATGATCCAGGCTGCCGTATGGATCGACGTGAATAAAGATGAATATCCCGATCTCATTACCGCAGGTGACTGGACACCCGTACAACTATGGATCAACGAGAAGGGTGTTCTGAAGCGACAAGCGGATACGGGCATCGACAGTATTCCCGGTGGCTGGTGGACTTCGCTGGCCTCGGCAGACATGGATAATGATGGCGACGATGATATCGTTGCCGGCAATTTTGGTCTGAACCAACGAACACAAACAGCCGACTTGTTTGTCACGGATCTCGACAACAACGGCAGCCTGGAACCGATCATGGCTTACGCCACCTATCCGCTTCCTGGCAGGGACATTCTCATAAAGCAGGTGCCCGCCCTGGCAAAGAAGTATCCTACATACGCCGACTACGCACACGTAACCATCGATCAGATCGTAACGGGAAAGCAGGCATTCCGTAGGCATGCGGGGATCATGCGTTCGATCTACATCGAAAACCTCGGCAATGGAAAATTTAAAGCCAGGAGCTTACCGAACGAAGCCCAGATGTTCCCTGTATTCGCAATAAACATCTCCGATCTCGACGACGATGGAAACAAGGACATACTCCTCGTGGGAAATCTGAAAGCGGTCCCGCAAGAATTGTGGCGTCATGATCAAGGCTACGGCCTCGCTTTGAAAGGAAATGGCAAAGGTGATTTTGAAGCCATTTCCCCAACACGATCGGGATTTGTTATAAAAGGGGAAGGACGGGACATAAAAACCCTGAACTTCAGGAAAGAAGAGTTTTATTTAGTGACGCGTAACAACGATTCGTTACTCGTTTTTAAAAGGAAATTAAGATGAAACTAATTGCAATCATTATCGCCGCAGGGGCAGTCACTGCCGGCGCGTACGCCCAAACGTCCGAATGGACCATCGATGCAAAGAACATCGACCCCAATAACTACTTCGGTGTAACCGTGGCCAACGGCATGGTCGGGATCGTATCGTCGCCCGAGCCCATGAAGGTACGCGACGTTGTATTAAATGGCGTGTATGATTATTACCAGCGTGGCCGTGTTTCAAATATCCTGAAGACCTTCAACCACCTCAACATGAATCTCGATGTCGATGGACGAAGGATCGGCCAGCGCGACATCTCCAATTACCAACAGTCACTCGACATGAAGCGGGCTGTTCTTGTTACGACCTTCGACGTCGGCGACAAGCTGTCGGTTCGTCATTCGATGATGTCGTTGCGACACCTTCCGTACACGGCGATGTCGATCGTAGAGATCACGGCGAAGAAAGATGTCAAAGTCACACCGATGAGCGTTATCGAAGCTCCCAATCATTTGGTGGATGTACGGAACACATACAGCGAGATCGACAGGCCGCACGTGAAAATACCGCTCATGACTTCGGTAGGTAAAAGCCCTTCCGGTAAACACCTGCTGGCTGCCAGCAACAGTATTATCTTCAGCGAGCCCCATGGAAGCGAGCCGGCCCTTATTCACGAGGACTGGGATTACAACATGCACCTGTTGAAATTCAACAAGATCATGAAGGCAGGGGAAACATATTCGTTCACTGTCGTTGCGTCGGCAACCTCTACGGAGCATTACCAGGACCCATTGAATGAAGCGGAACGTCTCACCATATTCGCCGCGCTCGAAGGCACGAAGCGATTACTCGATCGTCATGTTGCCGAATGGGACAAGCTCTGGAAGAGTGACATCGTAATCACAGGCGACTTGCAGGCACAGAAAGACGTCCGCTTCGCTTTATCACCTGTATTCATTCGCACGCGAAGGCACTGCGTACAGTCTAAGCCCCATGGGACTTTCAGGTCTGGGATACAATGGCCACGTGTTCTGGGATACCGAGCTTTGGATGTATCCGCCGTTGCTTGTACTTCAACCGGGCATTGCGAAGTCACTGCTCGAATACCGATTCCAACGACTTCCTGCTGCGCGGCAAAATGCATTCTCGCACGGATACCAGGGAGCGATGTTCCCCTGGGAATCTTCCGACGAAGGATCGGAAGACACGCCGGTGTGGGCTTTGACCGGTCCGTTCCAGCATCACATCACAGGATGTATCGGCTGGGCGTTCTGGAAATACTACCAGGTGACGAAAGACAAAATATGGCTTCGCGACCGCGGCTACCCGATGCTGAAAGAAGTTGCCGACTTCTGGGCGAGTCGCGTCGAACGGAAAGGACCAGGCAAATACGAGATCAACAACGTCATCGGCGCCAACGAGTGGCAGGAGAACATCGACAACAATGCATTTACTAACGGTATGGCGATCACTGTGCTCCGTTACGCGACACAAGCGGCGAAGGAGCTCGGCATTGCTCCGAACCCCGACTGGGATCACGTGGCTCAAAACATTCCCATACTTAAGTTCGAAGACGGAACGACGAAAGAAAACGCCACGTACGACGGTGTGATGATCAAACAGGCAGACGTGAACCTTCTCGCGTTCCCGCTGGATATTGTAAGTGATAAAGCCCAGGTTGAGAGAGACCTGAACTATTATGAGCCGCGTATGTCGCCGGAAGGGCCGGCAATGGGCAGCTCGGTGCTCGCATTGCTGTATGCCCGCATGGGAAACACAGCCAAGGCGACGGAGTGGTTTGCGAAAGCCTACAAGCCTAACGAAGTCCCGCCGTTCGGTGTACTTGCGGAGACAGCCGGCGGATCGAACCCATACTTTGCGACCGGCGCGGGTGGCTTTCTGCAGGCGGTCATGTTCGGTTTCGGCGGATTACAGGTCAATGATGGCGGGATCAGCCAACTAAAGACCAAACTGCCCCCGGGCTGGAAAGGTCTCGAGATTAAAGGGGCGGGAATCGACGAGCGGTCGTTCAAGAATTAATTTTGGCCGTACCAATACTCTGAATAAATTTGAGGCTATGGCCTCTCGGAATATTAAGCTCGGCGTTGCCTTTCTGCTGGTTTTGTCGTTATCCTTTGTTGCTGCAACGTGCAGCTCAGACAGCGATCAGGCATACAAGCCTAAAACCGAAGATCCTGAGTTTATTCATCGTTCGGTAAAACAGGTCACCGACCGTATCGTGCACGACATTTTTTCGCCTCCCGTTGCGAGCCGGATCTATGCTTACAGCAGTGTTGCAGGTTACGAAGCGCTACGGCATATAGATCCGTCTTTTGAATCATTCAGCGGACAGGTCAGTGGACTCGACAGCATTCCGCAACCGGACCTCGCATTGGAGTATTGCTTCCCCCTTGCATCCGTCGAAGCTTATTTGGCAATAGGGAAGACCCTGGTGTTCTCCGAGCCTGAGATCGAGGCTTTTCATCAAAAGATACTGAAGGAGTTTCGTGACACAGGGCTGCCCACGGAGGTCTATGACCGTTCTATTGAATATGGCAACAAGGTAGCGGCTCGTATCATCAAATGGTCAAGCAAAGATAATTACAAACAATCGCGTTCATTTCCGAAGTACACCATTCTCAGCGACCCGGCAACGTGGAAGCCCACGCCGCCTGCTTACATGGATGCGGTCGAACCACACTGGAACAAGATCCGTCCGTTCGTGATCGATTCGGCTACGCAGTTTCGTCCGGATCCCGCCATTAAATTTGGTACCGATAAAAAAGGCCCGTTCTATAAAGAGGCTCTTGAGGTGTATGACATAGGCAAAGGTCTTACGCAAGAACAGAAGGAGATCGCTAGCTTTTGGGATTGCAACCCTTTCGTGATGAACGTGCGCGGTCACGTCATGTTTGCCACCAAGAAGATATCGCCCGGCGGCCACTGGATGAACATTACCGCGGTAGCTTGCCGCAAGTCGGACGCCACCATGGTACAATCGGCTGAAGCGTATGCACGGGTCGCCCTCTCATTGGTCGACGGGTTTATTAGCTGCTGGGATGAAAAATTCCGGAGCAAAGTGATCCGCCCCGAAACATATATCAACCAGTACATTGATGAGAACTGGGTGCCGATGCTTCAGACTCCGCCATTCCCTGAATACACCAGCGGGCATAGCGTGATCTCCGCAGCTGCTGCCGTTGCGCTCACCGGCGTGTTCGGCGACAACTTTGCATTTACCGATTCTACCGAGGTCGAATACGGCATGACTTCCCGCAGCTTTACTTCTTTTTATCATGCTGCGGAAGAAGCTGCCGAAAGCAGAATATATGGAGGCATTCACTACAGGGCTGCATGTGATAATGGAAAAACGCAGGGAAAGAAGTTGGGAGAGTTTATCGTGAACAAGGTGAAGACGAGAAAGGTCGTTTCAGCGATGAAGTAGTTTTAATCTATCTTCAGGTATCAAACTTCAAACTATGAACCCTTACCTAGCGGAGTTTTTCGGCACCATGTTGCTGGTTATTTTAGGCAACGGCGTAGTTGCCGGCGTCGTATTGAAACGGACCAAGTCGGAGAATGCCGGCTGGCTTACAATTGTGATGGGATGGGGGCTGGCGGTAACACTCGCAGTATTTGCCGTGAGTAGTTTTAGCGGAGCTCATCTCAATCCTGCAGTTACCATTGGCCTGCTGGTCGACGGCAGCTTTCCTGCGGACCAGGTTGTAGGATACATTCTTGCGCAGATCGCAGGTGGGTTTGCCGGTGCGATCCTCGTTTGGCTTCATTATCTTCCTCATTGGAAAGAGACGCCGGATGCGGCCGCGAAGCTTAGCGTTTTCTCGACTGCTCCTGCGTTGCGCAGCCCCATATCGAATTTGATCAGTGAGATCATCGCAACAGCCGTGCTCATACTCGGCCTTCTTTTCCTGGGCGGAAATGAATTCGGTCAAGGCCTCAAACCTCTTGTTGTCGGATTGCTGATCATCGCGATCGGCCTTAGTCTCGGCGGCACCACGGGCTTCGCCATTAACCCTGCGCGGGACTTAGGCCCACGCCTTGCTCATGCGATCCTTCCGATTCATGGTAAAGGAAGCTCCGACTGGTCTTACGCGTGGATACCGGTCGTGGGACCCATGATTGGGGGGGCACTCGGAGCGCTGATATTTAACCTTTTTTTTAATTGATCAGAATAACGAACACTCAACACCCAACACTGAATGATGAAGTTAACTTTCCGATCCACTTCGACATTCGGTCGTGGGTGTACGGTGTTCGATATTGAATTGAATGACCTATAAAAAATGAGTGAGAAATTCATCATTGCGATAGACCAGGGCACCACCAGTTCCCGGGCTGTTCTGTTCGACAGCAAGGGCCAGATCAAAGGCATCGCACAACAAGAGTTTCCACAGATATTTCCAAAGCCCGGCTGGGTCGAACACGATCCGGAAGAGATATGGAAGACGCAGCACAGTGTGCTTGTAAAAGTCATCGCCGATAACAAGATCAAAGCATCTTCCATTGTAGCGATCGGTATCACCAACCAAAGGGAGACCGCCGTTGTATGGGATCGCAAGACCGGTTTGCCGGTTTATAACGCCATCGTGTGGCAGGACAAACGTACCGCTCCTCAATGTGAAGAGCTCAAGAAACAAGGACTGTCGGATTACGTCAGCGAGAACACCGGCCTTGTGATCGACTCGTACTTTTCGGGCACGAAAGTCAAATGGATACTCGACAACGTGCAAGGCGTTCGCGAACGCGCCGACCACGGAGAGCTGGCTTTCGGAACGATCGACAGCTGGCTTATCTGGAAGCTCACCAACGGAAAGTCGCACGTTACCGATTACTCGAACGCTTCGAGGACCATGTTGTACAACATCCGCACGCTCGCGTGGGACGACAAGCTCCTGAAGGCGCTTACCGTACCCGCTTCCTTGCTTCCCGATGTACAACCTTCCGCGTTTAATTTTGGAACATGGTCGTTCGATGGAGCTTCGATACCGATATGCGGAGTGGCCGGCGATCAGCAGGCTGCTTTGTTCGGGCAAGGTTGCTTCGAGCCCGGCCTGGCAAAGAATACCTATGGCACCGGTTGCTTCATGCTGATGAATACCGGTTCCGAAATCCGGAAGTCCAGGAACGGACTGATCACCACCATCGCCTGGGGACTTGACGGTAAAGTCGAGTATGCGCTCGAAGGCAGCGTGTTCATTGCAGGAGCCGCCGTTCAATGGCTTCGCGACGGGCTTCACCTGATCGATCAATCCAAAGACTCCGAGTATTTTGCCGCCAAGGCGCTTGGGTCTAACGAAGTTTATGTTGTCCCTGCCTTCGCCGGACTCGGCGCGCCGTACTGGGATATGTATGCACGCGGCGCCATCTTCGGACTTACACGCGATACAGGCAAGGATCATATCATTAAAGCAACACTCGAGTCGATGGCCTATCAGACCAAAGACATCCTCAACGCCATGCAGGAAGACTCCGGCCTGAAGCTCGCCAGTCTGAAAGTGGATGGAGGCGCGAGCGCGAACAACATTCTGATGCAGTTTCAGGCCGACATACTCGGGTCGGAAGTGGAACGCCCGGAAGTGATCGAGTCGACAGCATTAGGCGCAGCATATCTCGCCGGAATACAATCGGGGCTTTGGAAGAAAGAAGAAATACTCTCGAACCGCAGAGTTCAAAAAAGATTCAGCCCGGCGATGGGAGATGAGCAAAGAAATAAACTATACAAGGGTTGGTTGAAGGCCGTCGATCGTACCAAGGGATGGGTTGAATAGAATCTACTTAATGCAAACCGCAGAATATCGAACACCGAATATCGAACAGCAGAAGTTCAAGTTTACATTATTACCCGACCTTGAATCGATAGCAGGATGTTCCTTCTGCGGTTCTGTGTTCGATATTCGACATTCTGCGGTTTATTTCTAAATGTTTTCACACACCACAAGATCCTCTCACTTAAACAGGCTCCAATCGGAGCCCTTCGACCTCCTCGTCATCGGTGGCGGGATAACCGGCGCCGGCATTGCGTTAGACGCTGCCTCGCGCGGATTAAAAACCGCTCTTGTCGAAAAACACGACTTTGCCTTTGGCACAAGCAGCCGTTCCACCAAGCTCATTCACGGAGGCCTTCGTTATCTCAAACAACTGGAGTTCGGGTTGGTCCGCGAGGTGGGCAGCGAACGTGCCGTCGTTCACCAGCTCGCACCGCATCTCGTATTGCCCGAGAAAATGCTCTTGCCCCTGTATGAAAAGCGCGGCTTCGGAAGCATACTCACTTCGTTCGGTCTGAAGCTCTACGACTGGCTTGCCGGTGTGAAACCAGAAGACCAGCGAAAGATGCTCACCAGGAAACAGACATTGAAGAGCGAGCCTTTGCTTCAACCTTCCGACATCAAAGGAGGAGCCATCTATGCCGAGTACCGCACCGATGATGCAAGGCTCACCATCGAGATCATAAAGACTGCCTTCCGGAACGGTGCGGTTCCGGTGAATTATTGTACCGTCACGGGTTTCACTTATGCCGATCAAAAGATAACCGGCGCTACGGTCAAAGATGAGTATGGTGACAGCTCGTTTGCGATCAGAGCAAAGACCATCGTGAATGCCGCCGGACCCTGGGTGGATGAGCTACGCGAAGCCGACAATTCAAAGAAAGGAAAACGGCTTCATCTCACGAAAGGTGTTCACATCGTAGTACCGCGGGAGAAACTCCCGGTGAAGCAAGCCATTTATTTCGACGTGGGCGATGGACGAATGATATTCGCCATCCCACGCGACCGAACGACATACGTGGGCACAACCGATACGACCTACGACGGCAGTAAGGAACAGGTCGTCGCTTCGAAACCCGATGTGGAATACCTGGTCGACGCGATCAATAAGACATTCCAGGGTAACGCACTTTCGATATCGGACATCGAATCATCATGGGCCGGCTTGAGACCGCTGATACACGAAGAAGGTAAGTCTGCATCGGAGCTTTCACGTAAAGACGAGATCTTCGAATCGGCCACCGGTCTTATCTCGATTGCCGGTGGAAAGTTGACCGGCTATCGCAAGATGGCTGAACGCGTGGTCGACCTGGTGATCGGAAAATATTTCGAAGACCGCAAATTGAAACGTTGCTATACGGCTTCCATCCCAATAACCAACCCGGGATTCTCATCACAAAGCGAAGTCGAATCATTCAAACGCAAGTTTCCCGAAGTAGGCCCCGTGATCAATTACCTCGTTCATACCTACGGCCGCGCTGCCGAGCAGATCATCGCGAATTCGTCGAACAAAGACCTCGTTTTAGCAGAGCTCGAGTATTGTCTCGACAACGAAATGGTACTCTCGGCATCCGACTTTTTCATTCGACGCACCGGCTCGCTTTTCTTCAACATCGGCAGGATGAAGAGTTCCATCGAGCCCGTCCTGACTGTCCTCAAAAGCCAACTGAGCTGGACGGAAGATAAAGTGCTGGCGGAGCGTCAACGATTAAAAGATTCTATTAAATTGTCCGGGGAATTCCTGTGAAAAAATAGATGTCGCGACTGCTCCTTTTCCTTGCCGGGATTATTGTACTCATTTCCTCGGAGGTCCTCAAAGTCTATTATATCATGCCGTTTCCCGGCAGCCAGGAGGACGAGACGATCCGGATCGCTTACATGCTTCACAACAACATCTGGTGGTTCAGGATCGCCGGGATGGCGATGATCGCATGGCCGGCATTTCATCTTTTCACGTCCCGAAAGATCTGGGTGATCTGGCCAACAGCCGTCGCGATCGGACTGTGGCTGTTTGTTGTATACCTCACTAACTACGTCATGCTGGCAGAAAAGATGTTCATTCAGCCGACGCTTAAAAATTTAGCTGTCGTCGACGCGAATAAAGTTCCGCCTTCAAACCTTGTCGTCGGTGTGTCCATCAACGGCGAGAGTAAGGCATATCCCATAGAGATCATTGGTTATCATCACCAGGTGCGCGACAGCGTGGGTGGCAAGCCGGTGATGGTGACGTACTGCACCGTTTGCCGTACGGGCCGTATCTTTTCACCATTCGTGGATGGAGCGCCGGAGCAATTTCGCCTGGTCGGCATGGATCACTTCAACGCGATGTTCGAAGACAGTCGTACCCGGAGCTGGTGGCGGCAGGTGAATGGTGAAGCGATCACCGGTGAGCTGAAGGGCAAACGCCTGGAGGAGATCCCTTCGGAGCAGATGAGCCTCTCGGCATGGATCACAGCACACCCCGACACAAAGATACTTCAGCCCGACTCCAACTTCCGGCAGCGTTACGACAGCCTTGCCCTGTACGACGAAGGCAAGGTCAAAGGCAGCCTCGAACGTACCGACTCGACTTCGTGGCTTAACAAGTCATGGGTGATCGGCGTACAGACCAACGACCATGCGAAAGCATACGACTGGATTGAAACTCTAAAAACTCATGTGGTCAACGACACGATCGGCCGTATGGCGGTGGTCGTTGCTATCGAAGATGACAATGCCTCTTTTCATGTGTGGAAAAGACCCGACACATTGATGTTTGAATTCGACGCGGGTAAGAACGGGATGAAAGATACGAACACGGGTTCATCGTGGAACTGGCAGGGTGTCTGTATCGATGGTACCTTGAAAGGAAACCGGTTGGAATTTCAGCAGGCATACCAGGAATACTGGCATTCGTGGAAAACATTCCGGGCTCATACAACGGAGTATAGAGTTAAAAACTAATAGTTAAAAGTTAACGGAGAAGGTTAAAGGGAAAAGTTTGAATGAGCAATAAAGAGCATTTGTGGGGCATCGATCTTGGTGGAACAAAAGCCGAAGGTGTGGTATTAGGCCCGGGCAGGTTAGAGGACATTCTCTTCAGAGACCGGCTTCCGACCGGCGCAGAGAACGGGTATGATTTTATTTTAAACCAGATCAAGATACTGGTGTCGATGATGGAGAAACAACTCGGCTATCGTCCGGAACGATTGGGCATAGGTACTCCCGGGACACTCGATCCCGGCCTGGGTGTGATGAAGGGATGCAACTCCGAATGTATGAACGGAACCCACATGAAGGAAGACCTCGAAGCGCTCCTGCAACTACAGATCGAGATCGCCAACGATGCTAACTGCTTCGCCCTGGCCGAAACACGCATGGGCGTCGTGAAGCAACAGTTCCCCGGTGCAAAGGTGGTGTACGGCGTCATCATGGGAACAGGAGTGGGTGGCGGACTTGTCATCAACAATCATGTCATCAACGGGCTACAAGGCATAGCAGGAGAGTGGGGACACAACTTTCTCGATGAATCGGCAGGCCCATGTTATTGCGGCAAAAGCGGCTGCGTGGAAAAGGTATTGTCAGGCCCCGACCTCGAACGATACTATCGCTCACTTACCGGCAACAAGGTTATCATGAAGGACATCTATGCCCGTTATAAAGCCGGCGGCGACGAGGCAGCCGTGAAGACCATCAACAGGCTGACGCATTTCTTCGGACTTGCCACCAGCGTGCTGATCAACATCCTCGATCCCGACGTCATTGTCATCGGTGGTGGAGTGGGGAACATCGACGAGATTTATACGGATGGAGTTGAATCTTTGAAAAAGTATATTTTTAATCATAGACTGGATACTCCGATTGTCAAGCCTCTTCTCGGTGATAGCGCGGGTGTATTCGGTGCGGCTTATCTCGTAGACTAAAAATGCTCGTTACTCAGTGCGTAATGGTCATTGGTTATTGGGTTTGGATATTGGATATTACCTTATGAAACGAATAGCAATCGTTGGTCCGATTCCCCGAGACCACATCGTCACCCACCAGGGTGACCTGATCCAGAAGTGGGGATGTGTCACGCACCCGGTCGTTGCCCTTTCGGTGATGGCCGGCAAAGATGTCGAGATCGTCCCGGTTTCCCATCTTCGTTCTGTCGACGTGGACAATGTCACCGAAGTTTTTCACGGGTACAACGGTATCAATCTCAAACACCTCACCTGCAAGAACGACCAGGGTGATATCATCAGCCTTCGCTTTGTCGACATGAACAATCGCCTCGAACGGCAGACGGGTTTCATGGACCCTATCATGCCCGACGACGTGAAGCACCTGCTCGATTGCAGCGTGTTTGTGTTCATACCCATCAGCGACTACGAGATCTCGCTTGAAACACTGAAATTCCTCAGCAAGAAGAGCAAAGGGATCATCGTATTCGATGCTCACGGCCCCACGACGGCATGCCTCGTCAATGGTGAACGTCAGCGTAAATTCTGGATCGACCGGGATCAGTGGCTCCCATACATCGATGTGTTGAAGATGAATCTCGAGGAAGCCCAGGCTTCCTGGTTCAAAAAAGAATATGAGTCCAGCGACTTCTCGACCAACGAAGAGCCTAACCGCGCGGAGCTGAAAGCCTTCGCCACACACTGCCTGAGCCGCGGGGTAAAATGCGTGTACATTACAGTAGACTCACGCGGTTGCCTGGTGTATTATAAAGTCCGCGGAAAGATCCGCGAAGAGATGGTGCCCGCCGTCAAAGTCAACCATGTGATCGATACCACCGGCTGCGGGGATTCTTTCGCAGGCGGTATCGGCTACGGCCTCATGGAAAATCCGACCGGCTATGTTGCGGCTGCCGCCTTCGGCAACGCATTAGGCGCATTGCGAACGCAGGGCAAAACATTCGCTGTGTTCAAGTCCCTTGAAGAAACACGGCAAATCATTAAACAGGGATTCATTCCCAGTGAATAAACTATCCGACCAATTGATCAAAGCTTGCATTTTCGACCTCGACGGCGTTATCGTTGACACCGCACATTATCATTTTCTTGCCTGGCAACGACTAGGTAGGGAGCTCGGGGTAAACCTGACTGAAAAAGAAAATGAAAAACTAAAAGGCGTCAGCCGTATGCAGTCGCTGCAGATCATTCTCGACATGGGGAAGATCACCCTCAGTAAAGACCGCAAGGAGTCGCTGGCCAACCGCAAGAACGATTGGTTCGTGGAATATGTCGAAGCCATGAAGCCTGAAGAGATATTCCCGGGTGTAAAGCAATTGATCAGCAGCATCCGCAAGATGGGAATAAAAGTTGCGCTGGCTTCCAGCAGCAAGAATGCCCCGCGGGTGATCGAGCTGCTCGGTATCGCCAAGCTGTTCGACGTGGTGGTGGACGGCGGCATGATCGTCGACACCAAACCGGACCCTGAGATCTTTCTGTTGAGTGCCCAGAAATTGAACATCAATCCAAAGAATTGCCTGGTATTTGAAGACGCCGAAGCGGGAGTGGAGGCAGCGATCAGAGCCGGGATGAAATGCGTGGGAGTAGGGTCGGCTGCCAACGTTGGCCGCGCCAACATGGTAGTTTCGAAAACCTCCGATTTCAAATTGGAAACCCTAACTTCCATCTAAGCCGCGAACAACGAACAACGAACAACGATAACGCGAGTATGAAAAGTTACATCAAGCACCACGCCTGGGAAATCACCGAAGAAGGTTTTGACCCGCACCTCAACCGGATCTCCGAAAGCATATTCAGTTTAGGCAATGGGCGCATGGGGCAACGCGCGACCTTCGAAGAAACCTATTCGGGCGATACACACCAGGGCAGCTATGTCGCAGGGGTATATTATCCTGATAAGACCAGAGTGGGTTGGTGGAAGAACGGGTACCCGGAGTATTTCGCCAAGGTTCTCAATGCACCGAGCTGGATCAGCATACTGATAAACATTGACGGAGAAGAGCTCGACCTTGCAAAATGGAAGGTAGCCGATTTCAAAAGAGTGCTCGACATGAAGAGCGGGGTCCTTCACCGGTCGTTCACCGCCATGTCGCCGTCGGGCAAGGAGCTAAAGGTTTATTCTCAGCGCTTTTGCAGTATGGCCGACGGTGAGCTGGGAGCGATACGGTATGCGATTACGCCACTCAACTTCTCGGCTCCCGCCAAGATCACGTTGACAGTCGATGCCGACGTACTGAATAAGGATTCCAATTACGATGAAAAATTCTGGGATGCCGTATCGGAAGAAGCGCAATTGGGTTACGCGATCGTTGTTGCTGAAACACGAAAGACATTATTCCATGTTGCTACCGGAATGGAGTACGCCATTCAATCGGAGGGAAAGTGGATCAAAGGGAAGGTCTTCACCAACACCAGGGAGAAGTACGCCGAGAACGTGGTTGAGATCGACCTCAAACAAGGCGTTGAGATGGTGATCAATAAATGTGGCGCCATTCTCTCGTCTGAAAATCACCCGAAGGATCAGCTGGCGGCGCGATGTCTCGAGAAGCTCGAGGCAGCACGCGAACGCGGCTTCGACAAGCTTCTCGACGATCATAAAAAGAACTGGGCCGCGAAGTGGGAGATGTGCGACATCACCATCGACGGCGATGTGGCTGCACAGCAGGGCATTCGTTTCAACATCTTCCAGATGCTGCAGACTTACACGGGCGAAGACGAGCGCCTCAACATCGGGCCGAAAGGTTTTACGGGAGAGAAGTACGGCGGAAGTACCTATTGGGACACCGAAGCCTACTGCTTGCCGTTCTACCTGGGCACGTCGGATCCGAAGGTTGCGAGAAATCTCCTCGTCTATCGATACAAGCATCTTCAAAAGGCTATCGAGAACGGCCAAAAGCTCGGCTTCAAAGGCGGGGCTGCCTTCTATCCGTTCGTTACCATGAACGGGGAGGAGTGTCACAACGAGTGGGAGATCACCTTCGAAGAGATCCATCGGACCAGCGCCATGGCGTATGCTATGCGCGACTATATCGACTACACCGGAGACGAAGCCTACCTGTCGGACTATGGACTGGAAGTGCTTATCGGCATCTCCCGTTTCTGGGAACAGCGTGTCAACTGGTCTGCCGACAAAAAGAAGTACGTGATCCTCGGTGTGACCGGCCCTAACGAGTACGAGAACAACGTCAACAACAACTGGTACACCAATACCCTCGGCGCATGGACGCTGGACTTCACTTTGTCGGCTATCGACAAAGTGAAGAAACAATCCGCAGCCCGCTATGCCGAGATCGTTAAGAAGACTTCATTCGACGAGGCAAAGGAAACTTCGAAGTGGAAAGACATCAGCGCAAAGATGTACTACCCGTTCGACAAGAAACGGGATGTGATCCTTCAACAGGATAACTTCCTGGACAAAGAGATCCTTACGGCGAACGACCTGAAACCGGAAGACCGGCCCATTAACCAGAAGTGGTCGTGGGACAGGATACTTCGTTCATGTTTTATTAAACAGGCGGACGTTCTGCAGGGAATTTATTTATTCGAAGACAGGTTCGACGTGCCCGCGATCAAAAAGAATTTCGATTTCTATGAGCCTATGACGGTTCATGAGTCGTCGTTGTCGCCCTGTGTTCATGCGATACTTGCATCGGTGATCGGCTACAAGGAAAAGGCGTACGAGATGTATCTACGTACGGCCCGCCTCGACCTCGATGACTACAACAACGATACGGAAGACGGTTGTCATATCACCAGTATGGCCGGAACATGGATGAGCTTGGTGAAAGGATTCGGTGGAATGCGTGTTAAGAACGGAGCTCTTCATTTCAAGCCCTTCATTCCCGACCAGTGGAAATCATATTCCTTTCGCCTGGAGTTTCGCGGCAGGATCATCAAGGTAGCCATAACGAAAGACCAGGTGACGACGGTGTTGGAAGACGGGGAGCCGCTCGACGTCTTCATCAACAATTCGAAGAAGACTGTAGCCAAAAATTGAAACAGCATTATTTACATTATTATAAAATAATAACTACTTTCAGTTTCGTAAACCTCTAACCCTCAAATCTACCATGAGTGAAAATAATTCCCTTAGGCTCTTTTATGGAAGCTGTCTTGCCCTGATCACGACTGCCTTTTCATACAGTATCAGAGCGGGTGTCTTGCCCCAACTTGGTGAGACGTTCGGGCTTTCGGCAGAGCAGCTTGGCTTTATCAACCAGATGTGGTTCATGGGTTTCCCGATCTCCATGGTGATCGGCGGTATTTTTTATAACACGATCGGTCCGAAGAGGATCATGATCTTTGCTTTGTTCGCTCACACGATCGGTATTTTGCTGACCATTTATTCCGGCGGTTATGTCGGTCTCCTTATTTCAACATTGTTCATCGGCCTTGGCAACGGATGTACCGAAGCTGCATGTAATCCGCTGATAGCTACCAGCTACACCGGTAAGAAAATGAATACACTGCTCAACCGCTTTCACATGTGGTTCCCCGGTGGTATTCTCGTAGGTAGTGTGATATCGTTCATGATGACGAAAGCAGGCATGGGCTGGGAATCACAAATGTGGATCATTATGCTGCCTACCGTCGCATATGCCGTTGCCTTCTGGGGCCAGGCTTTCCCCGAGCCTTCGGGCGAAGTTGCTTCGTTGAAAAGTAACTTTAAAGCAATGGTGAGTAACTCGGGAGGACAGTTCTCATTGCTGTTCATCTTTATCTGTGCTTGCATGACCCTTACGGCCATATCGGAATTTGGTCCGTCACAATGGGCCGCGCTGGTGTTGGCCAAGAGTGGCGCTGAGCCGATGCTCATCGTAGCCCTCACGGCAGGCGTTATGGCCCTTGGCCGTTATTTTGGTGGCGATTTCGTTCACCGATTCGATCAACCCGGTGTGTTATTAGGATCGGCAATTGTTGCCACCATAGGAATAACACTCCTCAGCATGCTTACCGGGCCGGCTGCGTACTTTGCCGCGGTTATTTTTGGTATGGGCATATGCTATTTCTGGCCCAACTTGCTTGGCTTCACTGCCGAGAAAATCCCCCTGAGCGGCGCGATCGGTATGTCGATCGTTGGTGCTTTCGGCATGTTCTCGACATCTATCTGGCAACCGATCATCGGCAGGTGGATCGATAGTGCGAGACAATCGGCAGCGACAACCGGCCTTTCCGGCGATGCGCTCGAGCTCGCAGCAGGTCAGGCTACGCTCGCCCGAATGATCACGTTCCCGGCGATCCTGATTGTGTTGTTTACGATACTGTGGTTTTGGGCGAGGAGGTCGAGGGCGAGTGCGGTGCCCGCTTGATTTCGCTGGTCGTTGTTTGTTGTTCGTTGTTCGCGGCTACGAGGGATCGTCGGTGTAGCCGCGAGTACAATTTCGTTAACTGAAATCCGCAATCGCAACTCAAGAGATACTCAGCTCTGCCGCGAACAACGAATAACGAATAACGATTAACGATCAAAGTTCGAATGTAAATCCCTTCTCCTTCAATTTATCGTAAGTCCTCTTATCAAACTTATAAAGCGACGCCGCCCTATGCGACACGTCCTTCTGTTTCTCCTTACTAGGCGCCAGCAAATTCATATTCATCAGCTTTCTCCGGAAGTTCGGCTTATCGAGCTTCTTTTCCAGCACCGCTTCATACAGTTCCTGTAACTGATGCAGGGTGAACTTCCTCGGTAAAAGATTAAAGCCTATCGGCTCGTGACGCACCTTGTGTTTGAGATGTTTTATTGCGGAGTCCAGGATCTTATCGTGGTCATATGGCATGTTGGGGACTTCACTCAGCTTGAACCACCGTGCATCCGACGCTGTAAAGCCCGCATGAAGCTTATAATTCTCCGGTTTCACAAGAGCGAAATAGCCGATCGTAATAACCCTTTTTTGCGGATACCGTTCCACATCGCCAAAGACACCCAGCTGCTCCATGTAGATCTTTGAAACACCCGTCAGGTCGTGCAGCAAACGCACCGCCGAGTCGTTCACACTTTCATTATATCGTATCCATCCGCCCGGCAGCGCCCATTTTCCTTTGCTGATACCCTCAGCGTGCTGTACGAGGAGGATATCGAGTTCACCTTTTTTGAAACCGAAGATCAGGCAGTCGATCGAGAGGGCGTCGATTATCGTATTGGAAGGATTCATACGGCTTTTTTGTCGTTAATCGTTATTCTCGTTAATCGTTATTCGTTATTCGTTATTCGCGCTTGCGAGTAGCTGCCGGTGTAGCCGCGAGCAGGAGACACTAACCGAAAACCACAAGTCGCAACACATAAGAGCCTAAACTCTGCCGCGAATAACGAATAACGATTAACGAATAACGAACGGCGAATTTTGAAATTAACATATTTTCAACAAACTTGATGGTCAATATGACTATAACCCCCAAATGAAATACCTCCTCGGAATTGACCTCGGAAGCTCTTCCATCAAAGCATCGCTCGTGGATGCCGGATCGGGCGCTACCGTCGCCGCCGCCCAGTCGCCAAAGGAAGAGATGGCCATGAAGGCCGTACAACCCGGCTGGGCCGAACAGGAACCCGACCTTTGGTGGGAACATGCCCGCAACGCCATTCACGCTTCGCTCAAAGCTGCCAAGATAACCAACACCGACATCCTCGCCATCGGCATCTCCTACCAGATGCACGGCCTGGTGTGTGTCGACAAGAACAAGAAAGTCCTTCGCCCATCCATTATATGGTGCGACAGCCGCGCGGTTCCTTACGGCCAGGATGCGCTGGTGAAGCTCGGGGAAACTTATTGCCTCGGACATCTCCTGAACTCGCCCGGCAACTTCACCGCTTCGAAACTGAAGTGGGTCAAGGAAAACGAGCCAGAGCTTTTTGCTAAAATCGATAAGATCATGCTGCCCGGCGATTACCTGGCCATGCGTCTGACCGGCGAGATCGTCACCACCGCTTCCGGACTTTCCGAAGGTATCCTGTGGGATTTCAAACAAGGTAAAGTCGCCGATAAGCTGCTGGAACACTACGGCTTTTCCGCTTCCGTGATCCCACCCATCGTACCGACATTCTCCGTCCAGGGAAAGCTCCTGAAGGAGGTCGCCGACGACCTGGGCCTGGCCGCCGGAACACCGGTGAGCTATCGCGCAGGCGATCAGCCCAACAACGCCTTCTCATTGAATGTTGTCAACCCCGGGGAAACTGCCGCCACGGCCGGTACTTCCGGAGTCATATATAGTGTCACGGAAAAGAATGCATACGATCCGAAATCGCGCGTCAATACATTCATGCACGTGAACAACGATACAGACGGAGCGGGGAAACGCAATGGTGTTTTGCTTTGCATCAACGGCACCGGTATCCTCAACAGCTGGCTTCGCAAGACCGCCAGGGCTTCGGGCGAACCGCACGACTACAACACCATCAACGACCTGGCTTCGAAGGTACCCGTCGGCTCCGACGGCCTCGCCGTGCTTCCGTTCGGCAACGGCGCCGAAAGAATTCTGGAGAACAAAGAGGTCGGTAGTTCCATCGAAGGACTTAACTTTAATATTCATTCGCAGTCACATCTGTTCAGGGCAGCACAGGAAGGTATCGTGTTCTCGCTGGGCTATGGCTTCGATATTCTGAAGAACATGGGCCTCGAGACAAATGTCATCCGCGCCGGCAAGGCAAACATGTTTCTCAGCCCGCTGTTCCGCGAAGCGTTTGTCAATACGATCGGCGCACAGCTGGAACTGTACGACACCGACGGCGCCAAAGGTGCGGCGCTCGGCGCAGGCAAGGGAGTGGGATTGTACAAGACCTTTCCCGAAGCCTTCAAAGGATTGAAGAAGCTTCACGTGGAAGAACCACAAAAAGCAAAAGGCGAGCGATACGCCGCCGCATATTCAACATGGCTAAAAAAACTAAACGATAAATTATGAAAGTCATCACAGGAGACAGAGAATACTTTAAAGGCATTCCCAAAATAAAGTTTGAAGGAAAAGACTCCGACAATCCGTTAGCGTTCAAATATTACGACGCAACAAAGAAGGTAGGGAAGAAGACCATGGAAGATCATCTTCGCTTCGCAACGGCCTACTGGCATACCTTCTGTGGCACCGGCGGCGACCCGTTCGGACCAGGCACCAAAGATTTTCCATGGAACCGCGCCAGCGAAGCCATGCAGCGCGCCACCGATAAGATGGACGCGGCATTCGAGTTCATGACCAAGATCGGTACGCCTTTTTACTGCTTCCACGACTACGACCTGGTGGAAGAAGGACCCACCCTCAAAGAATCCGAGAAACGTCTCTCGAAGATCGTCGACTATGCAAAGTCGAAACAGAAAGCTTCCGGTGTGAAGCTTCTCTGGGGAACGGCGAACGTGTTCTCCAACCCGCGGTTCATGAACGGCGCTTCCACCAATCCCGACTTCAATGTCGTTTGCTGGGCTGCAACCCAGGTGAAGAATGCGCTCGATGCCACCATCGCTTTAGGCGGATCTAATTATGTGTTCTGGGGCGGCCGCGAAGGATACATGTCGTTGCTCAACACGAATATGAAACGCGAACAAGAGCACCTCGCGAAATTCCTGCACATGGCAAAAGATTATGCGAGGAAAAATGGTTTCAAGGGTCCGTTCCTGATCGAGCCCAAGCCCATGGAGCCCACCAAGCACCAGTATGACTTCGATAGCGCAACGGTGATCTCTTTCCTGAGGGCGTTCGATCTCATGGACGATTTCAAGCTGAACATCGAAGTGAACCATGCGACCCTCGCGCAGCATACCATGCAGCACGAGCTCCAGGTTGCTGCCGATGCAGGCGTGCTCGGAAGCATCGACGCCAATCGCGGCGACTACCAGAATGGCTGGGACACCGACCAGTTCCCCATCAACATTTACGAGCTGACGGAATGCATGCTCGTCATACTCGAAGCCGGTGGTCTTAAAACCGGGGGCGTTAACTTTGACGCCAAGGCCCGTCGCAATTCAACGGACCTCGTCGACATTTTTCATGCCCACATCGGTGGTATGGACACCTTCGCCCGGGCGCTCGTCACCGCCCAGGCTATCCTCGACAACGGTGAGTACAACAAGCTCCGCAAAGAGCGCTACTCGTCGTTCGACTCGGGAAAAGGCAGGCAGTTCGAGCAGGGCAAGCTGACACTCGAGGCGTTGCGAGATCTTGCTCATGCGAACGGCGAACCAGAGATGACAAGCGGCAGGCAGGAGTATTATGAGAACCTGATAAACCGATTTATTTGAAATACACCTCTCACGGACCGCACAGATCGCACGGATTCTTATTTTTGCTTTGTATTTATCCGTGTGATCCGCGTGATCCGTGAGAGATATTTTGGTATTTTCCACCCGGTTTTATAGCAACTAAATCCTTTCTCTCTTATGAATAGAAAACTTCGCATGGGCATGGTCGGTGGAGGCCTCGACGCCTTCATTGGCGCGGTTCACCGCCTGGCGGCAAACATGGACGGCCTCATCGAGGTGGTCTGTGGCGCCCTCAGTATCAATCCTGAAATAGCCAAAGCCAGCGGCAAAGCGCTCTTCCTTCCGGAAAGCAGGACGTACCTGACCTTCGAAGAAATGATCGAAAAGGAGAGCAAGCTCCCGGCCGATCAGAGAATGGATTTCGTAACCATTGTTACCCCCAACTTCGCTCACTTTGCACCGGCAATGGCCGCCCTCGACAAGGGCTTTCACGTGGTCATCGAGAAACCCATCACCTTCACCATCGATGAAGCAAAACAATTGAAGAAAAAGGTGGAAGAAACCGGCCTTCTCCTATTGCTCACGCACACCTATTCCGGTTACCCGATGGTGAAGCAGGCGAGGATGATGGTCAAGGAAGGAACCTTCGGAAAGATCCGTAAGGTGTGGGTTGAATATCCTCAAGGATGGCTCAGTAAGATGTCGGAACGCGAAGGCAATGCACAGGCTGCATGGCGTACCGATCCCAAGCGTTCGGGTAAGGCCGGATGTATGGGCGATATCGGAACACACGCGGCTCATCTCGCCGAGTATGTTTCAGGTTTGAAGATCACACACCTCTGTGCCGACCTGAATATTATGGTTGAAGGCCGTGCACTGGACGACGACGGCAACGTGCTGTTGAAATTCGATAACGGCGCCGCCGGATGCCTCATGGCTTCGCAGGTAGCGGCCGGAGAAGAGAACGCTGTCAAGATCCGCGTTTATGGTGAGAAGGGGGGACTCGAATGGAGCCAACAGGAACCCAACACACTCCTCGTGAAGTGGCTCGACAAACCGACACAGATCTATCGCGCAGGTACAAACGGCTTCCTCAACTCATACGGGCTTCACAACACACGTACCCCCGGCGGACACCCCGAAGGATATCTCGAAGCTTTCGCCAACCTCTATCGTAATTTTGCCCTGACTTTGTCGGCCAGGATCGATGGAACGAAGCCGAAAGAAGAAGCTTTGGATTTCCCCGGCGTCAACGACGGCATCCGAGGTATGGCCTTCATTGACAACGTCGTGAAGAGCGGCCAGAGCAAAGAGAAGTGGACAGTTTTTGAGGTTTAGCTATAAGAAAAATTGATGAAAACGATAAAAGGCCCCGGCATATTCCTCGCACAATTCATGGGCGATGATGCGCCGTTCAATAACCTGAAATCTATTTGCAAGTGGGCTAAAGGCCTCGGCTACGCAGGCGTTCAGATACCAACCTGGGACGCACGGTGTATCGACCTCAAACGCGCTGCCGAAGACAAGGACTATGCTGCCGAGATCCAGGAGACTGTTGAGTCGGCAGGATTGCAGATCACCGAGCTCTCGACACACCTCCAGGGCCAACTGGTTGCTGTGAACCCCGCCTACGACACGATGTTCGACGGATTTGCTCCGAAGAGCGTCCGCGGCGATAACAAAGCACGCACAGCATGGGCTGTAGATCAGCTGAAGCTTGCCGCCAAAGCCAGCAGGAACTTCGGGCTCAACGCGCACGCGACGTTCTCCGGCGCACTGATGTGGCATACAATGTATCCCTGGCCTCAGCGCCCCGCCGGCCTCGTTGAAGATGGATTCAAAGAGCTTGCAAAACGCTGGCTTCCGATATTGAATGCATTCGACAAAACCGGCGTGGACCTTTGCTACGAAATACATCCCGGCGAAGACCTTCACGATGGTATCACCTTCGAACGATTCTGGGAAGCGACCGGCAAGCATACCAGGGCAAACATCCTCTACGATCCGAGCCACTTCGTTCTCCAACAACTGGATTACTTACAATACATCGACTTCTATCACCAGTTCATCCGGATGTTTCACGTTAAGGATGCGGAATTCAATCCTACCGGAAGAAGTGGCGTATACGGAGGCTACCAGGATTGGGTGAACCGCCCCGGCCGTTTCCGTTCCCTGGGCGACGGGCAAGTCGATTTCAAATCGATCTTCTCGAAACTCACTCAATATGGATATGCGGGATGGGCTGTACTCGAGTGGGAGTGCTGCATCAAACATCCGGAGCAGGGTGCTACGGAAGGCGCCCCGTTCATCAAGGACCACATCATCCGCGTTACCGAAAAGGCGTTCGATGATTTCGCTGCGACCGGTAAGGATACCAAGTTCAATAAGAAAGTTCTGGGCATTTAAATAACCAATTCAATGAAGACCATTTTTTCAATTTTTGCTATAGCGCTGATACTGACAGCATGCGGATCGAAGAAGACTGAGACCGAGAAAGAAGACTTCGGTACTCCCGATGAAACAACTTCAGCCGAAACATCCGGCGGTGATGTTGTCGCCCAAGGAGAGGCCCTGGTGAAAGCGAGTGACTGCAAGACATGTCACGCCAAAGACGTCAAGCTCGTCGGCCCCTCGCATATGGATGTTGCAAAGAAATATGACTTCACGGAAGCCAACGTGAAGTTGCTTGCCAAGAAGGTCATTGAAGGCGGACAGGGTGTTTGGGGAGAGATCCCGATGACAGCTCACGTAGGCCTTTCGCAAGCCGATGCGGAAAAGATGGCCCGCTATGTCCTGTCACTAGACGGTGAGAAGGAACATTAATAATCTTTTTTTAAGTCTGACCCGCTCAGACACCAAACTATAGAACATGAGAAATCTTGTATATCTGTTGCTGCTTTCTGTTTTTGTAATTCAATCCTGTTCAACTAAAAAAGTCAAGGTCCTGGTCTTTTCGAAGACGAAAGGATATCGTCATGCGTCGATCAACGTAGGCAAGCCCGCCATTCAGAAACTCGGGACCGAGAATGAATTCGATGTCGACACCACCGAGAACGCTGCCGCCTTTACAGAAGACAACCTGAAGAACTATGCAGCCGTTGTGTTTCTCAACACGACCGGCGATGTGCTCGATCTTCAGCAACAGAATGCATTCAAGAGATACATTGAGGCAGGCGGCGGATACGTTGGTGTGCATGCTGCAGCCGATACCGAATACGATTGGTGGTGGTACAACAAGCTGGTCGGCGCGTGGTTCAAGAGCCATCCCAAAACACAAAAGGCCAAGATCATCAAGATGCCTGTCGATGACCCGCGGTTCCAGGTCCAGACTCCCGACAACTGGGAACGGACAGACGAGCTCTACAATTACCGCGCGATATCCGACGACCTCAACGTCCTCTATAAGCTCGACGAAACATCTTACGAAGGAGGGGAGAACCCCGGAGATCACCCGTGGGCATGGTATCACGATTTCGACGGCGGACGTTCGTTCTATACCGGCATGGGCCATACCGACGAATCCTGGACAGAGCCGGAGTTCCTTGCTCACCTGACATCAGGTATCAAGTATGCGATCGGCGAGAACAAACTTAATTACGCGAAAGCAATAGAACAGCAGAGGCCGGAAGACAATCGCTACAGCAAAAAGGTATTCGCGTATAACCTCGACGAACCTACAGAGATGACCGTTCTTCCCGACGGACGTATTCTCTTCATACAGCGCAAAGGCGAAGTAAGGTTATACGATCCGAAGAAAGATACACTCATAACAACCAACGTCTTCAACGTGTCTGTCAAATACAAGGGTGGCCAAACCGCGGAAGATGGAATGATCGGACTCACGAAAGATCCTGACTTCGCGAGCAACCACTGGATTTACATTTTCTATTCGCATCCGGAAAGATCTGCAAACGTTTTGTCACGGTTCGAATTCAAGGACGACAAAGTCGATATGAGTTCCGAGAAAGAGCTGCTTGAAGTAGCCGTACAACGTGAGACGTGTTGTCATACCGGCGGGTCTTTGACCTTCGGCCCCAACGGCAACCTCTTCATCTCGACCGGCGACAACACCAGTCCTTTCGAGTCCGATGGTTACAGCCCTTCCGATGAGCGCCCAGGCCGTTTCCCTTTCGATGCTTTGAAGTCTTCAGGGAATACTAACGACCTCCGGGGCAAGATCCTTCGCATTCATCCCGAACCGGACGGAACTTATACCATTCCAGATGGCAACCTGTTTCCAAAAGGAGAGGAGAGGACAAGGCCGGAGATCTACGTGATGGGCAACCGGAATCCTTATCGCATTTCAGTTGACTCGAAGACGGGTTTCCTCTACTGGGGCGAAGTTGGTCCCGATGCCGGCAACGACAGTCCAGAACGCGGCCCTCGTGGTTACGATGAGTTGAACCAGGCTCAGAAGCCAGGCTACTTCGGATGGCCGTTGTTTGTAGGCGGTAACTATGCTTATGCGAAATACGATTTCGCGACGAAGACCATCGGAGAACGTAACGATCCGAATGAGCCGGTCAACAATTCTCCCAACAATACCGGTAAGAACGTGTTACCTCCCGTGAGCCCTCCGTTCATCTGGTATCCTTATGCTGCTTCACCCGATTTTCCGTTGGTGAAAACCGGTGGACGTAACGCCATGGCAGGTCCGGTGTATTATGTGGACCAGTTCAGCGGACAGCCCGATGCGTTCCCGGCATATCTCGATAAGAAACTGATCATCTACGACTGGATCCGTAACTGGATCCGCGTGGTGACGATGGATGACAAAGGAAAGATCACCGACATCGAACCTTTTCTCGATCATATCACATTCAACAACACCATGGATATGGAGTTCGGCCCCGACGGTAAGCTTTATCTGATGGAGTACGGCACCAAATGGTTTGCACAGAACATGGATGCGCGTCTTGCTGTGATCGAATTCAATAAAGGCAACCGCTTACCCATTATCTCATTTAGCGCCGACAAGACAAAAGGCCCTGCACCGTTGGCGGTAAAACTGACTGGCGATCAATCAAGCGATCCTGATGGAGATGCGATCACGTATGAGCTCCAGGTGAATGGAGAAACGAAAAAGTCGGAGAACGGCAACTTTGATTACACTTTTGATAAGCCTGGCATTTACCGTCCGAAACTTATCGTAACAGATAAGGGCGGTTCGCAATCAACTTCGGAGCTCACCATCTTGGTAGGTAATACAGAGCCGGTGGTCGACATTGCCTGGACCGGTAATTCGGAGTTCTTCCTCAATGGCGGGTCGGGTAAGTATGAAGTATCCGTCACCGATGCCGAAGACGGCTCGTTGGGTAAAGAGATCCCGGCTGACAAGGTCCGCGTTACGTTCGATTATCTCGCACAAGGGTACGACATGACGGCTATCGCCGCCGGCCATCAGAAGGCGGAGCTTCCCGGCAAGATCATGATCGCGGAGAGTGACTGTAAGTCGTGTCACACGATCAATGAAAAATCAGCCGGACCCAGCTATAAAATGGTAGCTGCGAAATATGAAAAGGATACAAAGGCTATCGAAACCCTTTCTGAGAAAATACTCAAAGGAGGATCGGGAGTTTGGGGCGAAACACCTATGGCGGCTCACCCCCAGCTGACGAAGGATCAGACCATGCGGATGGTTGAATACATTCTTTCCCTCGCAAAAGCAGAGGTGAAGAAGAGTCTGCCCGTAACAGGCTCCGTGAAGTTCGACAAGCCGCAGACACCACCCGTTGCAAAAGGTGCATACCTGCTCACGGCTATTTACGAAGATAAAGGTGCCGGTGCGATACCATCGTTGTCATCAGAAAAAACGATCGTGCTTCGCGCACCTGTTCTCGATGGCTCGGCCTTCGAAGAGCTCAACGGGCCGGCGCGTTTCAAAGTACCTACCGGTGGCGAAGCGCTCCAGGGAGTGAAGAATGGAGGAACGGCAACGACCCGTGAAGTCGACCTTACCGGCGCCGGTCACATGACGTTCATGATCGTGTTGATACAGAATGTCAGTAAGAATGGAACGATCGACGTGTATCTCGACAGCAAGGACGGTAAGAAGCTTGGAACGGCGAACTTCTCGAAAACACCGCTAATGAACGTGGCGGCGGGGTACGACCTCACGACCGCGACCATCGGCTTCCCGACATTGGAAGGCAAGCATAAATTGGTTTTGGTATTTAATAATGATAAGGCAGGTGAAGGCGACCTTTTCATGTTCTCGAACGTAGCCCTTAACAAGTAGACCTAAATACAACCCATAAACATCATGAAAAGAAGAACATTTATGGCCAACACCGCCCTGGCTGTCGCCGGTACCGCGATGTTCGGTTGTTCCAAGCCCGCTGAAAACGCGTCTGCGGATTCTACGGCTGCAAGCACGGCCATAACACCCGGGAAGCCTATGGGTCTTCAGCTGTATTCGCTGCGTGATGTGATCGGTAAAGATGTAAAAGGCACGATCAAGCAACTCACCGACTGGGGGTACACCAAGTTTGAGACCTATGGTTACAACAATGGCCAGCTCTTCGGCATGCCCAGCAAAGAATTCAATGACTACGTGAAAAGTCTCGGCGCCCGGGTGGTCAGTGGCCACTATGGCATCGATGTGGTCCGCGGCGATTGGGCGAAAGCCGTAGCCGATGCGAAAGACGCCGGTCAGGAATACATGGTGTTGCCATGGATCGATGATGCCAGCCGGACCCCCGATGGTTACAAGAAGATCATCGAAGACGTGAACAAAGCCGCCGAGGTCACCAGCCAGGCAGGCATCCGTATGGGCTATCACAACCACGACTTCGAATTCAAGAAGGTGGGTGACAAGACCGGCTTCGAGTTATTGCTCGACGGCCTCGATCCCAAGCTGGTGTCTATGGAACTGGACCTTTACTGGGTGGTGAGGGCAGGCCAGGATCCCGAACAGATCTTTGCAAAATACCCGGGCAGGTTCGAACAGTGGCACGTAAAGGATATGGACAAGGCGGCCCCCGAAAAGAATGCCGACATCGGCTCGGGATCCATCGATTTCAAAAAGCTCTTCACACATGCGGAGGAGGCGGGTATGAAACATTGGTATGTGGAACAGGAGACGTATCCTGTCGATCCGATGACGAGTGCAAAAAACTCGATTGACTATTTGAAAACTATTTGAAATGCATCTCTCACGGATCGCGCGGATATTAACTGTATTTTATCTGTGTGATCCGTGCGAGACAACTGCTACCTATATTTCATGAAAGGTAAATTACTCGTCGTGCTCCTTGTGCTTCTGTCCGGGGCCCTTTCTTCATACAGCCAGTCGCTAACCTCCTCCATCACCGGTGTCGTCCGTGACAACGTTTCACGCAAGGGCGTTGAAGGCGCCCTGGTATACCTGGCCGGGAAAGGTGATACCCTCAGCGTTGTTACCGATGCGCAGGGCCGCTTTGTCCTGAACAATGTCAGCGCCGGAAGATATATCTGCTCCGTTCATTCACTGGGATATGAAAGTGATATACAGGAAACACTGGTGATCACAGGTAAGACCACCATCGTTGAATTCGCACTCCAGGAGAAAGTGACCGAGCTCGAGGCGCTCACCATTCAGGCTCGCCCGACGAACAACACCGAACCGGGATCGATCTCACTGCCCATCGAAAAAGTGATGCGCATGCCTGCAAATTTCTTCGACCCCGTGAGGATGCTTTCTTCCTATCCCGGTGTGGTCGCCACCAACGACCAGGCTAATAACATCGCGGTGAAGGGGAATTCACCGACCGGCCTGCTGTGGCGACTGAACGGGATGGACATTGTCAATCCCAACCACCTCGCCAACGCGGGGACATTCAACGACAAGCCGACTGCCAATGGCGGCGGGGTTAACATCCTCAGTGCGCAGATGCTCGACCGCACCGACTTCTATGCGGGGACCATGCCAGCACGGTACGGCAATCTCACCAGCGCCGCACTCGACATGACTTTACGGACCGGCAACGCGGCCAAGCGAGAGTACACCGCACAGGCCAGTCTTATAGGGCTAGACTTTGCCGCAGAAGGACCGATCGGTAAGAACAACAATGCATCGTACCTGGCGAACTACCGATATTCCACGGTGGGATTGCTCTCCAAGATGGGCGTGAACTTCGGAGACGAGAAGATCGACTTCCAGGATTTTTCTTTCAACGTGAATACAAAAACCGGTGAGCGCGGAAGCCTTTCGTTCTTCGGATTCGGAGGGATCAGTAACAACGTCTTCAACGCAAAAGATTCGTCGGAGTGGAAGGTTGACAAGGACCGTTTCACGATCAAATACTCCAATAAGACTTATGCTATCGGTACACGTTTCGATCTTGCATTGAAGAAGTCATTTGGATTCTCCACGGGTGTCACCATCTCGGGCAACGACCAGACCAGGAATGCCGAGTCGATTGCCACTGACGACCTTCCGTTGCAGCGCAGCGACTACATGAGCAAGCGAACTCTCGTGTCGGCCTTTGCCGCCCTTACAGGCAAGTGGTCTTCGAAGATCAGCAGCGAGATAGGAGTGATGATCAATCAATACGACGATGAGCTGCGTAGCAACGAATTGCTTCCGGCACAAACGATCGACGTAGGTGGCAGTGCGGAGAGCACGCTCATTCAGCCTTATGCACAGGTAGGATTACGCACCGGTAATTTCACTGCAAGCATCGGCGGACGTTATATGTATTCGACATTCAATGCCACCGCATTCGACCCGCGTGTCAATTTGCAATACCAGCTCGCGCCCACATCCAGCCTTTCACTGACGTTCGGCCAGATGAGCCAGATGCTTGCCCCCGGCGTTTATCTCATGCCCCAGAACAGCGTCGGTCTCCGCGATTTTCTGAAGAGGAAATTCGTGGAGCTCGGTCACATGGTTCAGTTCGATAACTGGAAGATCAATTCGTCGTTGTTCTATCATTATTATGATAAAGTGCCGGTATCGATGAACAATAACTTCTCGGTATTGAACTACGTGGAAGGGATTGTTACGGAAAGCTTGACGCCGGTAGGTACCGGATCTAACAAAGGCCTTACTGTCCAGGCGGAGCGTTCGTTCGTGTCCGGATTTTATATTCTCACAGGGGCAAGCATTTACAATTCAATGTACACTGCCGAAGATGGGGTAGAACGTCCGACCAAATTCGATGGAAGGTATTCCCTGATGATCACGGGAGGGAGAGAGTGGAACAAAGAGGTTAAAGGCAACAAAAGGTCTTTCGGAGTTCACGGGCGCATGCTCTACATGGGTGGCCAGCGCGACACACCAATCGATGAAGACCTCTCGAGAGGCCTGGGAACGACGACATATTTTTCAAACACGAACTCAATTTCTTTAAACGACTATCTCCGCTTCGACCTTCGCCTGAGCTGGAGAAAGGATAAAAAGAACTACACGCGCACCATAGCGCTGGATGTGCAGAATGTGGCGGGCATCAAGAACCAGGCGTATATGTATTATGATGCGTTCCAGGGGAAGGTGGTAACGCAGTACCAGGTGGGGTTTATACCGGTGCTGGTGTATAGAATAGATTTTTGAAAGGCATCCCTCACGGAAGGATTTCTCACGGAAAGCACGGAAAACACGGAAGGAATGCATAGCAATAATGTAGGGCGCACGAACCTCAATGCGTTTGTATCCGTGGTTAGTTGACGATGCGGATCAGGTTGATGTTGTCCTTCAGGATTGCGCTGTTGAAGTTGACGAGGAAACCGACGCGCTTGCCTGTAAGTCTTAGATAGGTGAGAAGCTGTTTTTTGTGAACGTCATGCAATTCAGCGACTGATTTGACTTCAATGATTACTTCGTCGTCAACAAGCAAGTCAATTTTAAAGCCGATATCCATACTCTCACCTTTGTAATAAGCGGGCACAGGTACTTGCGCTTCTATTAGCAAGCCTGCTTTTTTAAGCTCCAGTGCCAACGCACGCTCGTATACGCTTTCGAAAAGCCCCGGCCCAAGTTCCCGGAACACCGAATAGATTGCACCCTTTATTTTATACGTAAGTTCCTCTTTCAGCATATCTCCGCCTCATCTTTTCCGCGATATAAAGGAAAGCGAGCTCAGACGCACAAAATCTTCTGAGCAGCGTCCAGTTTCCCTGATTTTCTTCCGTGTTTTCCGTGTTTTCCGTGAGAAATAATTCCATTTCACCCTGTTTCAATCGATTGCGGAAACTTTCTTAACTTTGTCTCCTCATAAACCACCTTTATGACCGACGACATTGTCATCACTAAATCATACGACGTAGTACACTCCGGCCTCCGCGAATGGGTTCAGCAGATCGCCGACCTTTGCAAACCCGACCGCATCCATTGGTGCGACGGCTCCAAAAAGGAATATAACGACGTTTGTCAGACGCTCGTCGACAAGGGAACCTTCATCCGCCTCAACGAAGAAAAACGGCCCGGCAGCTATGCATGCTTCTCCGATCCAAGCGACGTAGCCAGGGTCGAAGACCGCACTTTCATCTGCAGCCGCCGAAGGGAAGACGCCGGCCCAACTAACAACTGGGTCGAGCCCCGCGAGATGAAACAGACCATGCGCAAGCTCCTCGAAGGATCGATGGAAGGCCGCACGATGTATGTCATCCCGTTTTGCATGGGACCTATCGGATCATCTTTCTCACACATCGGTGTCGAGATCACCGACTCAGAATACGTCGTGGTCAACATGCACATCATGACACGCGTGGGACGCAAAGTGCTCGATGTATTGGGCCCTTATAAAGAATTCGTCAAGTGTCTTCATACCGTCGGCGCGCCGTTGAAAGAGGGACAAACCGATGTTAAATGGCCTTGTCATCCTTCCGAGAAGTATATCGTCCACTATCCGGAAGAAAGAGCGATCGTGTCGTATGGTTCGGGTTATGGCGGCAATGCATTGCTAGGTAAAAAATGTTTCGCACTTCGTATCGCCAGCGCCATGGCTCACGAGGAGGGCTGGCTTGCAGAGCACATGCTGATACTCGGCGTTCAAAGCCCTGACAAAGAAAAGACATATATCGCTGCTGCTTTCCCCAGCGCTTGTGGCAAGACAAACTTCGCCATGCTCATTCCGCCTAAAGAGCTCAACGGCTGGAAGGTGACGACCGTCGGCGACGACATTGCATGGATCAAGCCCGGCAAGGACGGCAAGCTCTATGCGATCAACCCCGAAGCCGGATATTTTGGTGTCGCTCCGGGTACCAACGAGAAGAGCAATCCCAATGCGATGGCTTCCATTTCGAAGAACACCATCTTCACCAACGTGGCCATTACGCCCGATGGCGACGTGTGGTGGGAAGGAATGTCCAAAGTTCCACCCGATGGTCTCACAGACTGGCGTGGGTTGCCTTGGGATCCGAATTCAGGTAAGCCCGCGGCACATCCTAATGCGCGCTTCACGGCACCCGCTTCACAATGCCCGTCGATCGATGCCGACTGGGAGAATCCGCATGGCGTACATGTCAGCGCATTCATCTTCGGAGGACGAAGGAGCACAACGATCCCCCTGGTTTACCAGGCTCACAACTGGAACTCCGGCGTATACCTGGCGGCCACCATGGGTTCCGAGATGACCGCAGCAGCCTTCGGAGAGCTCGGCAAAGTACGCCGCGACCCTTTTGCCATGCTGCCGTTCTGCGGCTATCACATGGGCGACTATTTCAATCACTGGCTGCAGTTTGGCCGCGATATTCCCAATCCGCCCCGCGTGTTCGGAGTCAACTGGTTTCGTAAAGATGAGAAAGGAAATTTCCTCTGGCCCGGTTTCAGCGACAACATGCGTGTTCTCAAATGGATCGTGGAAAAGATCCGCGGGAAATCGAACGCCACCGAAAGCCCGATAGGGTGGATGCCGCGTTACGAAGACCTCGACTGGACCGGCCTGCAGTTTTCAAAGAAACAGTTCGACGAGATCATGGTGATCGACCGTGAGCAATGGAAGTATGAACTGCTCTCGCACGCAGAGCTATTCGAACGGATGTACGACAAGCTTCCGAAGGAATTCATCTTCATGCGCGAATTGCTGTTGTCGAGCTTGTGGCGGTCACCGGAGAAATGGAGCCTTGAACCGGAGCGGATTTAGGGTTTTTCGGCAACTGAAAAACATTAAATTTGGAAATACCTAAAACCGCCTCATGGGGTTATTCGCTAGTCTGTCCAAATCTGTCAAAGGTTTTTCTTCGATATTTTGGGTCGCTAACACACTGGAAGTTTTCGAACGCTTTGCGTTCTACGGAGCCAAGGCCGTCCTGGTCGTGTTCCTCATCGATAAGGTTGGTCTGAAAAACGAAGCCGGTAGTCTTGCCGGCTTTTTTACTTTTCTGATATACGGACTGCCCATACTGGCAGGTGTGTTGGTCGATCGCTATGGCTTTCGCAGAACATTGATGGCATGCTTTGCGATATTCAGTGTCGGTTATTTCCTTATCGGGATGGCAGGCATGCAGTGGAGCGCCGAGATCGTAGCCGCGATCGGAAACCGCACCTACATTATTATTGTGTTGACCTTCACCGCCATCGGCGGGTCGCTGATTAAACCATGTATCGTCGGTACCGTCGGCAGAACATCCAGTGCAGACTCTCGTACGCTCGGCTTTTCGATCTACTACTCATTGGTGAATTTCGGTGGGGCTGTAGGGCCTGTTCTCGCATATTTCATACGCACAGATCTCGGCATAGAATGGGTGCTGATCACTTCGTCCATCACTTGCTTCCTATTGTTTTTCGGAACAATGTTCTTTTTCCGTGAACCACCTGCAGCGGCGGGACAGCCCACAGAGCAGAAAACATTTGGTAGAGTATTCGCCGATATGATGACGGTCTTCCGCGACCGCAAAGTCATGCTGTTCCTGCTGATCTTCTCGGCATTCTGGCTGATGTTCTGGCAGATCTATTACCTGATACCGGTATACGCAATGGACGTGCTCCACTATGACCAATTTGAATTCCTCGAATCCGTCGACGGATGGTTTATCATGTTCTTTAGCCTTTTCATGGGCACCGTATTCAGCAAATGGAAAGTCTTCACTGCGCTCATATTCGGATTTGTAGTATCAAGTCTTTCATGGATACTGATCATGGCCTACGGAACCACCTGGTCAGTCGTAGTCGCCATCATTTTTTTCGCTTTAGGAGAGGGCACTCTCTCGCCGAGGTTCTATGAGTACATGTATAGCCTTGCGCCGCCGTCGCAAACCGGCACCTACATGGGGTTCGCATTTCTTCCGGTGGCAATCGGTGCTTTTGCGGCTGGCTTCATCTCCGACTGGCTGCGCCTTACCTACATGGAAACCAACCCCTCCATGATGTGGATCATCCTTGCCTCCATTGGTATATTTTCTACTGTCCTGCTGATCCTTTATGACCGATTTTTAGTAAAGAAAACGTAAGGTTCATCGCACGTCGCACACCGCACTTTGCACAATTATTTTATTATGGACAAAATATTCCAGCCTTACATCAAACCCGAGCAAACCGTCGCCGAGTTTACCGTCAAGGCAGTCGTCCTCGGATCCATCTTCGGCATCCTGTTCGGTTGTTCCACCGTCTATCTGGCGCTCAAGGCCGGTCTCACGGTTACCGCGTCTATTCCTATTGCTGTGATCGCGATCACGCTGGGACGTTCGTTGTTGAAAACAACCATCCTCGAAAACAACATCATCCAGACTGCCGGATCTGCCGGTGAGTCCATCGCGGGCGGCGTAGTCTTCGCCGTGCCTGGTTTCCTCTTCCTGTCGCCCAACCCCGACGGGGTCAGTATCGGCGAAGCATACTTCGATTACCTCACCATTTTCACCCTCGCGGCTTTCGGAGGAATGATGGGCACGTTGATGATGATCCCCCTTCGACGGTCGCTCATTGTAAAGGAACACGGCGTACTTCCATATCCCGAAGGCACAGCGTGTGCTTCGGTATTGCAGGCAGGAGAGAAGGGCGGCGTCTTCGCCCGTACTGCATTCATCGGCATGGCGGTCGCCTTTGGTTATGCCGTCATGCAGAAACTGTTGCATGTGTTTGCAGAGATACCGGGCTTCATCACCAGCCAGACGAATAAGTACTGGCCCTCTGCCGCCACACGTGGAGAGATCACGCCGGAATACCTCGGTGTCGGGTATATCATCGGACCGAAAATTTCCGGCGTACTGGTCGCAGGTTCCGTACTCGCCTGGTGGGCAATCACACCCTTACTCGCGACATTGATCTCACCTGATGTGATCGCGCTGCAACTGGTTAAGCTCGGTTATCTGAAGGACATCGCTGTCGCCGGCGGACCTGGCGCCTGGGATCCCGCTACCCATAGCTTCGGCAGCTACGCCGATGCAATCTATCGTGCCTACATCCGCCAGATCGGCGCCGGGGCCGTTGCCGCCGGTGGATTCATCACACTCATTAAAACCCTTCCCACTATCGTCAGCTCCTTCCGCGAGAGCCTTGGGTCGCTAAAGAAGGAAGGAACTGCAGGCGTAGCGCGCACCGACCGCGACCTGTCCATGAAAGTGGTGATCGTCGGATGCGTCGTCCTTATTTTACTCGTCGCCATTCTTCCCAGCACCATCATTCCGGGTGATGGCTTCTTCCAGAAGCTCTTCATCGGCATCCTGATCATTATCTTCGGATTTTTCTTCGTGACCGTGGCAAGCCGCATCGTCGGACTAGTCGGTACCAGCAACAGCCCGATATCCGGGATGACCATCGCCACACTGATGGGTACTTGCCTCATCTTCACCAGCATCGGCTGGTCCGGTAAGGTCTATGAGCCCATGGCGCTCGTCGTTGGGGCAATGATCTGTATCGCAGCCGCGAACGGCGGCGGAACTTCACAAGACCTCAAGACCGGCTACATCGTCGGCGCCACTCCGAAATACCAGCAGCTCGCATTGTTCATCGGCGCTATCGTTTCATCCGTCGCCATCGGCTGGGTCATCCAGCTGCTCGATACGCCAACCCCTGCCATGGTCCAGCAAGGACTCAGGCATGCCATCGGCAGCGACACCTATCCGGCCCCACAAGCGACCCTGATGGCCACCCTGGCCCGCGGCATCCTCTCGTTCAACCTCGACTGGCAGTTTGTAATGGTCGGCGCCTTCATTGCCGTCACCATGGAGCTGTGCGGCATCAAAGCCCTGGCATTTGCAATCGGACTGTACCTGCCCCTGTCGACCACCCTGCCGATCTTCATCGGAGGCGCCATCAAGGGAGTCGTCGATTGGAGGGCTACCCGGCGCAATGAAATTGTGGATGACAGCGAACTGAGCCGCGGAAGCCTCTTTGCTACCGGCCTCATCGCCGGTGGGGCGCTCACGGGGGTATTTGTAGCCATCCTGTCGGTGCTCACTCCGGGATTCAACAAAACGCTGAACTTCGAGCTGCCCCTGGTAGGAGGGACAGACTTCGAAACGGGCCAGATCTATGAAGGCGTTATGAGCCATGGGGCGTACGCCCTTTTGGGAGTAGCTTTCTTCATCACTATGTGCGGAATACTCTATAGGCTAGCCGTCAAGAAGTGATGACCTTCGTATTTTCAGCGATTTCCGGGTTTTCCGTGTTTTCCGTGAGAAACCTCTCTATTTTTAATCTCTCCGTTTTTTTCAATATTTGACGCATGGTCATCCACGACAACTTCGCCGACTTTGTGTTGTTCCTGTACATACACATGGCTTATGCCGACGGCATCTATCACCCTGCCGAAAAGGAGGTGATCGCCGAACGGATCCCGAAGTTATTCCCGGCCGAAGCCGACATTGCCGGCAGGCTCGCCAGGGCTGAAAAACAATATGCCGCTGTCGACAAATCAAAGATCGATGAGATCATCAAAGACACATTCAAGCATTTCAGCTCTATCCGGTTCGCGCAGAAGTACAAGGTCTACACCGACATGTACGATATCATCCACGCCGATGGGAAAGTAGAGGAGTCTGAAACGAAGGCTCTGAATCAGCTCAAGGACATTATAGAGATGGGTGTCGTAATAAAACGATAAAAAAAAAGCCCCGCATCGCGGGGCTTTTTTTTTACATCATTCCATCCATGCCTCCGGGAGGCATTGCGGATGCTTCCTTCCTTTCGGGGATCTCGGAAACAACTGCTTCTGTAGTCAGCAGGAGTCCTGCGATCGAAGCTGCGTTTTCAAGAGCAAGGCGTGTCACCTTCGTAGGGTCGATGATACCTGCCTTAAAGAAGTTCTCGTATTTATTGTCGCGTGCGTTGTATCCGTAGTCCGCCTTTCCTTCGCGAACTTTGTTTACAACCACTGAGCCTTCCTGGCCGGAGTTCTCAGCGATAACACGGAGAGGAGCTTCGAGGGCCAGGCGGATGATATTCACACCGGTCGTCTGATCTTCGTTGTCCGTTTGCACGTTTTTCAATACTTCGATAGCGCGGATATACGCCACACCGCCGCCGGGAACGATACCTTCCTGAACAGCTGCGCGGGTTGCGTGCAGTGCGTCGTCAACGCGGTCTTTCTTTTCTTTCATTTCAACTTCGGTAGCGGCGCCTACGTAGAGGATAGCCACACCACCGGAAAGTTTTGCAAGACGTTCCTGCAATTTTTCCTTGTCGTAATCCGAAGTAGTTGTGTCGATCTGTGCTTTGATCTGGGCGATACGGCCCTGGATGTCGGCCTTCTTGCCGGCGCCGCTTACGATCGTAGTATTATCTTTGTCGATCGTGATTTTTTCTGCCTTGCCGAGATCGTTCAGGGTAGCACCTTCGAGTTTCAACCCTTGTTCTTCACTGATTACTTTACCACCGGTGAGGACTGCGATATCTTCGAGCATTGCCTTGCGGCGATCTCCGAAGCCAGGAGCTTTCACAGCAGCCACGCGGAGCGCGCCACGGATCTTGTTAAGCACCAGTGTCGCCAGAGCTTCACCGTCAACTTCTTCTGCAATAATCAGAAGGGGCTTGCCGGTTTGTGCAGACTGTTCCAGGATCGGAAGGAGTTCCTTCATGCTGCTGATCTTCTTATCGTAGATCAGGATGTAAGGAGCGTCCAGCTCAGCTTCCATCTTTTCAGTGTTGGTAACGAAGTAAGCAGAAAGATATCCGCGATCGAATTGCATACCTTCAACGGTCTTCACTTCGGTCTCTGTTCCTTTTGCTTCTTCAACGGTGATCACACCGTCTTTGCCAACTTTGTCCATCGCTGTAGAGATCATTTTGCCGATCTCGACATCGCTGTTAGATGAAATCGTGGCTACTTGTTCGATCTCGCTCGAATCCTTGATTTTTTTGCTTTGCTTATTGAGGTTTTCAACAACAGCGATAACGGCTTTGTCGATACCACGCTTCAGGTCCATCGGGTTGGCACCTGCAGCTACGTTCTTGATTCCATGATTGAAGATCGCCTGCGCCAGAACTGTTGCAGTTGTCGTACCGTCACCGGCTGCATCTGCTGTCTTCGAAGCAACTTCTTTCACGAGCTGTGCGCCCATGTTCTCGATAGCATCCTTCAGCTCGATCTCTTTCGCCACCGACACGCCGTCCTTTGTTACCATCGGAGCTCCGAATTTCTTGTCGAGGATAACGTTGCGACCCTTGGGTCCAAGTGTAACCTTCACGGCATCTGCCAACTTATCAACGCCGGCCTTGATACGGTTGCGGGCGTTGGTATTAAATGTGATTTCTTTAGCCATAATTTAATCTGATTTGCTTTTAATGTCTTAGATAGTTCCGAAAATGTCGGAGTTGCGCATGATGAGATATTCCTTGCCGTCGATCGTGATCTCTGTTCCGGAATATTTTCCGTAGAGGATGTGGTCGCCAACCTTAACTGTTACAGGCTTGTCTTTAATTCCTTCGCCAATAGCAATCACTTTGCCTTTCTGAGGCTTTTCTTTCGCCGTATCGGGAATGTAGAGCCCTGATGCTGTCTTTGTTTCCGCTTCTGCTGGTTCTACCAGGATCCTGTCCTCGTTGGGTTTAAAATTGATCTTCGCCATATGGTTCGTGATTTGTTTGTTTTTAAAAGATTTACTGCCTGCCCCCGGTTATCGATTTCCGTGCCAATTGGGCTTTTTTACCACTTTCCAGACACATTTTCCGCTTTCACCCAATGGGCGGGCAAAGATGAAAAAAATGTCAGATTTGGCATGACAGGAAACGTTTAATTTTCCTCCGTCTGGCACAAAATCTCAGATTTCCGTATAATTGACATAGACGAACCGATTTCCGCCGATGGGAGAACGAGAACTGAAGGAAAACTGGCTGACCGAAGGCCTTATCGATTTCGAATATAAGAAATACACCCTGCTGGCTTACCTGACAAAAGTCCGTGAAGCCTTTGGGAAAGTGGAACTTTACCCATCCCTGTCCGACCTGGTATTCCACTACCGTAACCTTGTCACCCTCAAGGAAAACAAGGATGTCATTAACGAGTCGTTCCCCACGGAGCTCTCACCCGAAAGCATCCAGAAGCTCGAGCTTTCCTGGAAGAAGATCATCGACGACGACGCGATCATGAAAGAGATCGAGTCCATTATCGCTTTCGCTCTCCCCGAATTCAAAAACTCCCTCGACGAAGGAGCACAGATCTATGAACACGTCGAGTCCAACTGCGAGATATCGCCGGTAGGACTCACCAGCCTGTACGCTCACGAAGGATACCTGTTCCTTTCTCAGCCGCCTCAAAACGAAACAAACGTGTTCCGTTACCAGCTCACATTCTTCGAACAATCCAGCGAAGCAATGCGTGGTATTCACATGCAACATCTCCGGACCACCGAACGCAGCTTGTCGAATACCTACGAACATATCAAGCTACAACTGATCAGAGAGTTTACCTCCCTTCCGAACCCCGCGGTTTATTTGGTCCACTCGAAACTGAGATTTCCTTACATACAGACATTGGTGCCTGTTGCCAAGAGATTGCTTATAAAGCAGATTTCAAGTACAGCTGCGTGACGGCAGCTAATGAATTTACTTCGTCGAATCAGGCTTCGCAGAATTCTGCAGCTCCGGCACAGTGCTGTTCGGCTGCTGAACCCTTTCTTCTTTGACCTTATCAAGGAGCTCGTCTGAGGCGCCGGAATTGGAATCCGTCAGGTTGGTACCGAGAGAAAAGAGCATGATTGCTATAGCGAAGGCCCATGTAAGGCGTTCCAGCAGGTCGCCTGTCTTCTTCACACCGATCAGGTTGCTGGCGCCCGAACCTCCAAACTGGCTCGACAGCCCGCCACCCTTTGAATTCTGTGCAAGAACCACTAAAACCAACAGCACAGAGGCTACCATCGCCAGGATAATCAGAATAGTCATCGCTTTATTACTTTTTCAGTTCGTCGATCTGAGCTGCAAAGATCGCCTTTTTTTGCGGAAACTTCCAAATCAGCTTTTTCAGCACTTCGACGGCCTTATCCTTCTTTCCTTGCCGTAGCAGGATCTCTACCAGTGTCTCGGAAACGATGTTGTCGATCAGGGAAAGGTTCTTTTCAGCCAGATCGGATGCATCGCCCGCCGAGGAGGCGTTCTTCGCCAGAGACGGCTGTTTCTTGATGAACTGATCGATGATCTCTATCTGCTCTTTCTGCCGCGGCGACTCAGGGGCGATCTTCTTCTTAGTGGTCTTGATCTCCTCCAGGAGCCCTTCACCCGACGGTTCCGGGATCAGATCGAGGGGTTCTTCCTTTTTTTTTTGAGCAGGCTTCTTTTCCTTCTGGGGGCTTGGCTGAGACTGGGGGCTTTGCTGGGAGGTTTGCAGCGGGCTATAGCCCGAATGTTCGAAGGCTTCCACCGAGACTTCAAAGTCGTGCTTTAGTTCCTGGAGCCTGTTGAGATCGTGCATGATCTCTTCGTTCAGCTCTTCACTTGAAAGGCCATCGGTTTCACGTCTGACGAAAGGGAAAGGTTTTTCAATAAACGGGTTTTCAATAACAACCGTGGTAATTGTCTCAACTCCCGTTTCGCTTCTCTTTGTCCTTGGCGCCGTGATGATGTTCTTCAGCACACTGCGATCCGAGGAATAGACCGCGCTGATATTCAGAAGTGTTTTCGATGTCTCCAGCTTATGATCCTGTGCGCCGCGACTGGCGAGGTTATGAATGACCTGGCTATAAGGGTATTGTTTCTGAAGCGCGTCAAGATCGTTAGTCTCCGCTTCCGTCAGCGAAGTATAATTTCGGGCGAGGTCCAGAAAACGTTCTTTTTCCAACTGGGGCGTCGACGTGAGTGTTTGTAAATCTAAATTAATTTAGCAAGCCGCGCAAACAAGGTCAATCGCCTACCAGGTGGCCACGGTGGCGTTGAAGATATCCAGCAAGATCTGATCGAAGATTTTTCGCTCAAGTGACTCTTGTACCGATATGAGGTCCTGGCTGTTGGGGAAGTCCGCGTAAAACGAGAAGGACTTGTCTTTGAAGCTGTTACCAGGCGATTTGTTGTCGACGTAATTTGCCCGGACGCTGATCGTCAACCGCGTGAAAGCGGCCGCATCGGGTTGGAGTGTGTTGCCCGAAGAAACCGGTGCCACCGGCGTAAGCCTGTAATCGGTGATCATTCCTTCTATCTGCAATTCACCGCTCTCGGGCACGACGCGCAAGCTGCTGTTGCGTTGATAATAATCTTTTAGGCGGTTGGTGAAGTTCGGGCCAAGGTTGGCCGGACCGAGATCGGTATTGTTGAAAAACGGTTCCACTTGTATCGAGGCCGCGTCGGTAGAGATCCCCGAGAGACTGTAACATGATTGCAGCAAAGGCAGGCACGCGAAAGCCGTCAGCACAAAAACAATTCTTAACGCCGACGATCGGGATTTATTCTTCAAGCTCGTATTGTTTGATCTTCCTGTAGAGAGTACGCTCAGAAATGCCCAAATCCCGTGCCGCATACTTGCGCTTGTTGTTGTTCTTACGCAAAGCACGCATGATCAATTCCTTCTCTTTCTTTTCAATTGACAAAGAATCGTCTTCAGCCTCGTGGCTCACGTCATGCACTTCTTCGACGCGCGAATCTTCGTGGTTGTGATTGTTGGAATTGATATTCAGCAACATCGGCTCCTTCTGCGAATCCATCTCCTCATGTTCTTTCATCGATACCTGTGACGATGAATATTGAGCCGGGTTAAGACTGCCTTCCACCGCCATCTTTTTCAGCTCATTGACGTCCTTGCGAAGCTCCAGTAATACTTTATAAAAAATCTCCCGCTCCGAAATGTTCTCCTTGTTGTTGCCATCCGAATAGAGCGCCGGCAAGTTTGTACCCTGCGGTAAATAGGAGCGGAGCATTTCGCCGTTGATCTCCTTTACTTCCGTCGACAGCACGGAGATATGATCCACCAGGTTCTTTAGCTGCCTGATGTTGCCGGGGAACCTGTACTTCAACAAAGCCTCCTTCGCGTCGTCCGTGAGATGGATCGGCTTAGCCTTATATCTTTCCGCAAAATCCGATGCGAATTTCCTGAACAGCAATTCTGCATCGACCCCGCGATCGCGGAGAGGTGGAACGAAGATGGGTACCGTGGCCAACCTGTAGTACAGGTCTTCCCTGAACTTATGCTCTTCGATCTTATTTTGAAGATTCACGTTGGTTGCCGCGACCACCCTTACATCGGTCTTCTGCGGCTTGGAGGCGCCCACTTTAATGAACTCTCCGTATTCCAGCACGCGCAGCAGGCGAGCCTGCGTGCTCATCGGCATCTCACCGATCTCGTCCAGAAAGATCGTACCGCCGTTGGCCGTTTCGAAGTACCCTTTACGGGACTCATGCGCTCCGGTAAACGATCCCTTTTCGTGACCGAATAGTTCCGAATCGATCGTCCCTTCGGGAATCGACCCGCAGTTGATCGCTATAAACTGTCCGTGCTTCCGCGGGCTGACAGCGTGGATGATCTTTGAAAAAGACTCTTTACCACTTCCGCTTTCTCCTGTAATAAGCACCGACATATCGGTCGGCGCCACCTGGATCGCTACGCGAACTGCGTTGTTCAACATTGGCGAATTACCAATGATGCCAAATCGCTGTTTCGTGCTGTGTATATCTTGTTCTGTTATCGCCATTTTGTTATTTCTCACGGATCACACGGATCGCACTGATCTGGATTTCTTCCGTGTGATCCGTGCGATCCGTGAGAGCCTGCATTTTATTCCACTATACTTCCCAATAATGTTCCTCCTGTACTATCGTGTACCAGCACATTCACATATTCACCTTTGCGTGCATTTCCTTTCGGGAACACCGCCACTTTATTCGAGCTCGTCCGGCCCTGCAGCTGTTCATCCGACCTGCGGGAGTGTCCTTCGATCAACACTTTGAAAACCTTTCCATGTTCCCTTTGATTACTTAACTGTGAATGAAGTCTTTGTTTATCGATCACTTCTTGAAGCCTTCTTTGTTTTACGTCCAAAGTAATGTCGTCCGTGAATTTTTTCTCCGCCAGTGTACCGGGCCGTTCAGAGTAAAAGAACATATACGCAAAGTCGAACTTTACTTGTTCCATCAACGAGAGTGTCTCCTGGTGTTCCTCCGCAGCCTCCGAACAGAATCCAACGATCATGTCCGACGATAGCCCGCAGTCATCACCAAGTATTTCACGAATGCGATTTACTTTGCCGAAATACCATTCACGCGAGTAGCCGCGATTCATCATCTCGAGTATCCTGCTGTTGCCGCTTTGCACTGGCAGGTGTATGTTCTTGCAGATGTTCTCATAGCGAGCCATCGTGTGCAGCACGTCGTCGGTGATGTCTTTCGGGTGCGACGTCGAGAAACGGACCCGCAGATCGGGATGCACGTTGGCTACCATCTCCAGCAAGCCGGCGAAGTTTACCAGTCCGTAATTGTTATTGTTTTTTTCAAGCCATGCCTTGTTGTTCTCTTCGGGGCTCCACTTGTACGAGTCAACGTTCTGTCCCAGCAGCGTTACTTCGCGAAAGCCCCTGGAGAAAAGATCCTGAGCTTCGGCAACGATCGAATGCGGGTCGCGGCTTCTTTCGCGTCCACGCGTGAACGGCACTACGCAGAATGTGCACATGTTGTCGCAACCGCGCATGATGGAGATGAACGCCGTAACACCATTTGAATTCAAACGCACCGGTGTGATATCGGCATAGGTTTCTTCCCTCGACAGGAATGTGTTCACCGCTTTCTCGCCTTCATCTACTTGCATGATCAGCTTCGGCAGATCGCGATACGCATCAGGACCTGCAACGAGATCCACGATCTTCTCCTCTTCCAGCAAACGGGTCTTCAGCCTTTCGGCCATGCAACCCAATATGCCCACCATCATTTCCGGCTTATGCTTCTTGATGGAATTGATCTGGCCCAGCCTGTGCCTGACAGTCTGTTCCGCTTTTTCACGGATCGAGCACGTGTTGAGGAAGACCACGTCGGCCTGATTGATGTCGGACGTAGTGTCGAAACCTTCCTTGCGAAGTATCGAAGCAACGATCTCGCTGTCCGAGAAATTCATCTGGCACCCGTAGCTTTCGATGTAAAGCTTGCGCGCCTTACCGGTCGACTCGTCGGGCAAAAGCTTTATGGTGTCCTGGACGTGATGGTCCTCTGACAATAAGCCTATGTCTGCGATCAGTTTCTCCATAATTCACCTTAGGGACGCAAATTTAATATTTTTAGTTCTTATGAAATGACATCTTGTCAGGTCGTTGAATTAGTTTTGCTTCGCTCGACAGCGCCAACAGCGAGGAAGAGCCTTATAAAATCAGTTGAAAAATGGCCATTGTGAAGCCTGTTAGGGGATTTTCGCCTGTCTTCGGAAAGAATTGTTTTTTAGCAGACGGGGCAATCGTCGTAGGCGAAGTAACGATGGGAGACAACTGTACGGTGTGGTTCAACGCCGTGGTGAGAGGCGACGTGCACTCGATCACCATCGGCAACGACACCAACATCCAGGACGGGGCGATCATCCACTGTACCTACCAAAAAGCGAAGACCGTTATCGGCAGCCGCGTTTCGATCGCGCACAATGCAGTCGTTCACGGCTGCACGATCGAAGACGACGTGCTGGTGGGGATCGGTGCGATCATACTCGACGATGCCGTTGTAGGCACGGGCTCGGTGATTGCAGCGGGAGCGATCGTATTGCCAGGCACGAAAGTAGAGCCGGGCAGCATATACGCAGGCATCCCGGCCAAAAAAGTAAAAGATACCAGCCCCGAAATGAAAGCAGTGATCGAAAGGACCGCGAAGAATTATCCGATGTATGCCGGGTGGTTTAAAGAAGAGAGTGATTGATAATATCCAATAACCAATAACCAATAACCAATACCCAATATCCAATTGATGAGCAATAAAGGCTTCGACACGGAGGTTATTTTACAGTACAAGCAGCGTATGCTTGCCGACGGAAGAGATTACGTGCTGTCGGAAGAAGACGAGAGCACAGACGAATACGCCCACTTCCTTTTCATTGGAAAGTACGAAGGCACCGAGGTGATTTACGACGCCGCACTGTATACACTTCGCCTTCAGCACGAAAGCGAGATGTTGGAGATCGCCGAACATCGCGCTGCAGAACATTTTCCGGAGTACAAAAAGATATCGTACGACGAAGATGAGAACGCCAACGTAAAAATATCCGGCGACCTCGAAGAAGAGATAGGTCTGTTCATGGCCGAAGTCATCGTTTCACTGGAGGAAGAAGGAGAGGTGCAGGTCCAGGAACACATCGACATCGACGAAGAGCTCGACTTCGGCATCGGACTCGACGTGGGACTGAATGTGGACGAGGTCACGCCGGCCGTCATCACCCGTTTTATCACCCTGTTCAACGACGACACGCTGAAGCTCGACCCCCTGCATTATTCATTTCAAACCGAGCCGGACGAAGCAGAATAATATCCTATATTTGCCCTCCCAAATCCAACCAAGATGAAGAACGCCTCTCTAGTCCTCAACGGAGTTTTACTTGTTGCCGTAGCCGTACTGTACTTCCTCCATTTTTCCTCGGGAAAGTCTTCCGGGAGCTCATTTTCGGGCAGTAGCTCGACACCTTCCGACCTGAAAGTTGCTTACGTCAACCAGGATACTTTGCTGAAATACTACGATTTCGTGAAGGTGAACTCAGCGAAGCTAGAGGCAACTGCCAAGTCATTCGACGACCAGCTTGTTGCCCGCCAGTCCAGCCTTCAAAAAGAAGTGCAGGCGTACCAGGCAGGCGCCTCCAACCTCACCATGGGCCAGGCCAGGGATATCGAGGAAAGCCTCCAGAGAAAAGGACAAAACCTCCAGATGTTCCAGCAAACCCTTCAACAGCAAATGATGGAAGAGCGGTCTCGCATCTCACAGGAGCTGTACGAAAAGATCACTGCCTACGTGAAGGACTATTGCAAGGAGCGCGGTATCGTCGTGGTCATGAAATACGATCGCGAAAGCGACCTGTTATTCGGCGGCGACAGCCTCGACATTTCCAAGGATGTAATCAAAGGCTTGAACGACGCATGGAAGGTTGAATTGCAAAACCCCGCGAAGAAGGATTCTACTGGTATCAAAGGGAAGTGAAAAACTAAGAGTTAATAGGTAAAAGTTAAGCCGTTAACTTTTCACTTTTAGTTTTTAACTATTAACTTTAATAATGCTTCGCTCACTTTTATCGGCCCTCAATGTTAGGCCTGAAGAGCAGATACAGGTGGTCCTCATGCTGGCCGTCGGCTTTTTCATGGGTACGTTCATTGCAACGTTCTCTGTAACCGCCGAATCCCTCTTTCTTAGCCAGATCAGCGACCAGCTGACTGATGCATTCCTGGTCGCAGGTATCCTCGGGATAGTCTCGACGATGCTCTTTTCCTTTTTCCAGAACAAAGTAAAGTTCTCGAGCCTCACCATCGCCTGTATGGTCCTCATCGTAGCCTCGGTGACGGTCGTTTACTTGCTCTACCGCTTCGGCCCGGCAGCGCTCCACAATGACGTGCTGTTCGCGATGTACTGCCTGACAGGCCCCGTCACCGCGATCCTGCTGCTCTGCTACTGGGGTATCTTCGGACGCCTGTTCAACTTCAAGCAATCCAAGCGGATCATCGGCTGGATCGATACCGGCCAGCTGATAGCCGCCATCCTCGCTTTCTTTTTCATACCCCTTACCGCAGCATTCTTCCCGGACACGTCCGACTACCTCATCGTCTGCAACGCCAGTATCGTCGGGGCCTCCGTGTGCATGATCATTATCTCGTACAAGTTTCCCCTGACCAAGAACGACCCGCGCGAATTCGATGAATCGGTGGTGCGGGAAACTACCTTCGGTAAGATACTCACAGACAAATACACCAAGCTGCTCGCGATGTTCCTCGTGATCTCCATGGTGACGTATATCTTCAGCCAGTATTCGTTCCAGAAGCTGGTCAACACCCAGTATCCGAACCAGAAGGAGCTCGCAAACTTCCTGGCGTATTTCAACGGAGCTATCTATGCACTCAGCCTTATCATGCAAACGTTTATCAATGATAAGATCCTGAGCAACTATGGCATCAAGGTATCGATGTTCATCCTCCCGATGCTCGTGGCGTTCTTCGCGCTGGCTGCTTCGCTTACCGGCATCTTCCTAGGCGACGACCCAACTGTATCGCCCACCACATTCATCTTCTTCTTCCTCACCGTCGCGCTCATGCGACTGTTCAACGTCATGATCAGGGACTCCCTCGAGAACCCGGTCTTCAAGCTTTTGTTCATTCCCCTCGACAATCGCTACAGGTTCAACATACAAGCAAAGCTCGAAGGTGTGATCAACGAATCCGGACGATTCCTGGCCGGGCTCGTAATCTTTGCATTCGCCCTGGCGCCTATTTTCAGAACCTATTGGATCACCCTGTTAATACTTTTACTGGGACTAGCTTATGTGCTGGTAATCAAAAACCTATACACCGGATATCGCAATAAGATCCGGTCCAAGCTGGAAAGCTCGGAATTTCACCAGGACAAGCTCGAGGTTGGGTACCGCGAGATCACCTCCAAGCTCGAAGGACGGCTCGTCTCCGAGAATCCTTCGCAAGCTGTTTTCGCATTCAAGCTCCTCGAAAAGATAAGCCCTTCCCAGATAGGCGGCTGGGTGAACCAGTTGATCGGGAACAAGACCGAAGAAGTGGAGGAGTATGCCAACCGGCGGCTGAACGAGCTCAAAGGACTCTCCGTCTCCGAGCGCTACGTCGTAAAGCTCGATGCCAGTAAGCAATCGCATAGCGGAATGAACGTGCTCACGAAGACCGACCTGGAATCGATCATCAACAACGGGGGCAACGTTACCAAGTCCAGGGTGCAGAAGCTGTCGCGATCTCCGATCGTTGAAGACAGACAGTATGCTGCCGAGCTGCTGTTGCACTCATCGAACGACGAGAACACATCGTTCCTGATCGAGCTTCTGAACGACCCCGAACAGAAGGTCAGGAATACTGCGATCAAGACTGCCATCAAGAAACACAACAACGAAGTTATACTCTCGCTGATCGACAACCTGGGCAGCCCCTTGTACAGCAACCAGGCTATGCACTCGCTCACGCTGATCGGCGGCAAGGCTCTGAATATCCTCGACACCGGTTTCTACCGGTCGGGCCAGCATACACAGACCCTGCTGAAGATCGTACAGATCATGGGCAGGATAGGAGGGCAGCGAGCGAAAGATCTCCTTTGGGGCAAGATCGACTATCCTGATAAAGTAGTGACCTCCAGCGTGTTATTGGCCCTCGGTGAATGTGGATTTAAGGCGGGGATATCGCAGATCACCCGTATCAAATACGCCATCGAGCTCGATATCGCCGACATCGCATGGAACCTGGGCGCCATCCAGGAGATTAGCGACGACGGCAATGCCGACCAGGTGAAGCGCGCCATCCGTCGCGAGATACAAAACGACATCGAGCATATCTATATGTTGCTCGCCATGTTGTACGATACCCGTTCGATCCAGCTCGTGAAAGAGAATATCGAAAGCGGCACGACCGAAGGCACAACGTATGCGGTAGAGTTGCTCGATGTGTTCCTTTCGGAGCAGCTGAAACAGCGCGTGATCCCGGTGCTCGATGAGCTCACGGATACAGAGCGCATCGGCAGGCTCGAGATGTTCTACCCGCGTGTCAGCCTGGATGATAAGCTTGTTCTTAAGTTCCTGATAAACAGGGACTTTACTCAAACAAACCGTTGGACAAAAGCCACGGTCATTTACCAGATCGGCATTCTTAAGATCCTTGACTTCAAGCTTGATCTTATCTCCCAGCTGTTCAATCCCGACAGGCTTATCCGGGAGGTTTCGGGATGGTCATTGTACCAGATCAATCCCGAGCTATATCACGTCAACGCTGCCAGGCTCGGTGAGGTGGCGAAACGCGATCTCGACGCGGCGATACTTTCAGGTCAGCAATCCAGGCTGATGAAATTCGAGAAGGTGCTGTTCTTCCAGTCAATCCGGTTGTTTGAAGGCACACCGGCTATCGCCTTGTCTTACCTCTCCGATTTTTCGGAGGAGGAACGGCTGGTGGCGAATGCTTCCCTGTCGCTCGACGAGAAGCTGAACAACCACTTTTACATCGTTTATTCGGGTTCTTTGGAGTACTACTGCAAGGGCAGGATTCAGGGCGAATACGCCACAGGGCAATTTGTGGGGGAAATGCTGGCGCCGGAAGGTTTTGCCAACGCAAATATGCTCGTTGCGAAGGAGGATACCCTGCTTCTGAAGTTCAGCAAAGACATGTTTTATGAGCTCCTTGCCGGAAGCGTCAAATTGACCGATAGGGTTTTGGAATCGATTTAAATTCGTTAAATTTCACAACTTTTTGATTTTGGAGTGCCCTGATCACCTCTTGAACCAAGGCGATCGTTTTTTAGTATTTTTTTAAACTGAACCCAAACGTCACCCCCTGAAGTACCTCTTTTCTTCGGAATGGTTAAATTTCAGGTTAGTTGTAACTGAACGATGCTGAATTACTCGGTCAAAGTTGGTGAACAGAGCGAGGAAGCCGACGCGTATGCAATACCGCAGGACGTTGGTGAGAATCCGTTCCCGGGCTTGCGTCCGTTTACGATGGACGAATGCCACTTGTTCTTCGGCCGCGAGGGACAAGTCGACGACATATTGCTGAAGCTTGCTGCGCATCGTTGTGTTACTATCATGGGTTATTCGGGCAGTGGCAAGTCGAGCTTGATGAACTGTGGTGTGGTGCCCGTGTTGCTGGGTGGTTTCATGACTCACACAAGTCCGCACTGGGCAGTCATTCCTTCACGCCCCGGCATAACGCCGATCTCCAACCTTACGAATTCAATTGTCAACTTCCTTCTTCAATCCGGCCGCATCGAACAGAAAGATGCACAGATACACCAGGCCATTATCAGTTCCGTTCTTCGCAGCGGTCCCGATGGATTGGTGGAAGTGAGCAGGTACATACAGTCAAAAGACGGTGAGAACATTTTCTTCCTCATCGATCAGTTCGAAGAGGTCTTCCGGTTCAAAGATTCCGGCGATGTCGACTTTGCAAACGACGCAGGCGCTTATGTGAACCTCGTTCTTACGGCCGTACATCAGAGAGAAGTTCCGATCTATATTTCGATCAACATGAGGTCGGACTTTATCGGTGATTGCGCGAGCTTTTCCGGGCTCACGCAGATGATCAACCAGAGCAATTACCTGGTTCCGCAGATGACCCGCGATCAGAAGCGGATGGCTATCGAAGGCCCGATCGCCGTTGGCGGAGGGAAGATATCGACACGCTTGCTGAAGCGGTTGTTGAGTGATCTCGGCGATAACCAGGACCAGCTTCCGATCCTGCAGCACGCCATGATGCGTACGTGGGATTACTGGACAGCTAACCGCGAGCAGGGAGAGCCCATCGACATCCGGCATTACAATGCAGTAGGTAAGATCAGCCAGGCGCTTTCGCTTCACGCGAACGAAGCGTACGAAGAGCTCACCTCACGTGAGAAAGAGATTGCCGAAGTACTGTTCAAAAATCTTACTGAAAAGAATAACGAGAACCAGGGCCTGCGAAGGCCTTGCAGGCTTAAGCTTATCTGCGAGCTCGCAGAAGCCAGCGAAGCAGAAGTGATAAAGGTCATCGAGGAATTCCGGAAGCCCGGTCGTTCCTTTTTGATGCCCGGTATTCATGTTACGCTCCGCACGAACACCATCATTGAGGTCTCACACGAAAGCTTGATGCGTATCTGGACGCGTCTCACCGCGTGGGTGGACGAAGAGTTCGAGTCGGCACAGATGTACAAGCGTATATCGGAGGCAGCGGCCATGTACCAGATCGGCAAGACCGGTTTGTGGCGCCCGCCGGATCTTCAACTTGCGCTCAACTGGCAGAAGAAGCAGAAACCGACGCGCACGTGGGCAACGCGTTACGACGAAGCCTTCGAGCGTGCTATCGTGTTCCTCGATACTAGCCGCATTACGTACGAAGCCGAATTGAAGAACCAGGAAATGTTGCAGCAACGAATGCTGCGCAGGGCCCGGGTCACTAACTTCATCCTCGTCGTCTTTCTTGTTATAGCCATCGCATTCTTCTTCTATGGTTTGATCCGTCAGTTCGAAGCTGAACGCGAGTCTGCTTCAGCGAGGGCCGCGCAGGCCGAAGCGGTGAAACAGGAAAACGAAGCGAAGAGACAGGAGTCGATCGCCAAAGGGAAAACCCTCGAGGTTGAGAAAGCGCTTGGACAACTTCGCGACGCCAACGAGCGGATACAGGCCGAGGTGAAAGAAGCCCAGCTTCAACGAAACCGTGCCGAGGCTGCGTTGCTTGTCGCCCGCGACCAAACCGATATTGCAAACCGCGAAACCGAAAACGCCAAAGCTGCGAACGAGGTCGCCGTTTCCGAATATCACCGGGCCCAGAAAGCTCTTGAAGACAATAAGGCGCTACTGTACCTCTCTATTGCGCAGTCGATGGAGGCGAAATCAGTTACCATCGACGATAAAGACCTCGCCGGCCTGCTCGCCATGCAGGGTTACCTGTTCCACACCCGGTACGGAGGAGAGCGGTACGATCCATACGTGTTCAGCGGACTGTATCACGCTGTCGCGAAACAAAACGGTTACAACTACAACGAGATCCGGGTATCGGGGCGTACCAGGAACCGGATGTTCTCCATCGCCATGTCGAAGAAGACCAATGACTTCTACACTACAGGTAATGACGGGCGCATCATCCGCGGCAACGTCGACGCACAAACTGCGGGTACGCTGGTTGCAGCCAACCCTTTCCCCAACCGTGTGCTCGCACTCAGTGGCGACGAACAATACCTCGCGAATGGCAGTGACTCGTCGTTCATGCAGGTGTTCAACCTGGCTACGAGCCGCGCTACCGTTGTTCGCGGTCATACCAGCTTCGTTAACGACATCAAGTTCTTACCCAACGAGAGGGGATTCATCTCCGCGTCAAATGACAAGACATTAAGGATCACCGATCATAAAACAGGTCAGAGCGAATTGCTTATTTCACTTCCCTTTGAATTGAAATCTATCGACATCAGCGCCGACAGCAAGTGGCTGGTCGGTGCATCTTCGAAAGGACAGGTAGTAAGGGTTGACATCGCAGCAAAGAAATTTGAAGTGATCGCCGACGAAGCTCCTAACCGGATCCTGTCCATCGCACTCAACCCGGCAAACACACTCATAGCGTATGGGGTCGAAGTGCTGAATGAAAACAGCCAGACACTCAGGGGTACCGTGAAGATATTTGACATTGCACAGCAGAAGGTCACCAAGCAGCTCTCGGGTCACCGGTCGGCTATCTCCGACCTCAAGTTCAGCCCCGATGGGTTGCTGCTCGCCAGCGCCGGCCTCGACAAGAAATTACAGATGTGGGTAGTGGAACATCCCGATGACCTGCCCATCGAGATGACCAACAACAATGGTAACATCTGGGATATAGCATTTACGAAAGACAACAATTACCTGGTGGCATCATGCAACTCGGGAGAGATCAGGGTTTGGCCGACCGACCCGCGTGCTCTGGCAGAGTTGGTATGCCCCAAGCTTACCCGCAACATGACGCCCGAAGAGTGGTCGATTTATGTTGAAAAGGATAAGGCCCCCGAGATCACTTGCAAAAGTGTAGTGATTGAAAAGTTTTGATATGCGCAAAACGCTGCTAGCCGTGATCGTGTGGATGGCCCTGTCATCGGGGATGCCGGCGGCCTTTGCGCAGGGCGATACCGACTGCTTGACTACCCTTAGTCATGCCGAAAGCGAATTTGCTGCCGGACGATTCATCGGCATTCCCCCTTTGCTGGCCGACTGCCTCCGGGGCAACCGGTTCTCCAACGAAGAGAAGGTGAGGGTTTACATGCTGCTCACACAGGTCTACCTGCTTACCGACAACCATCCGGCGGCGGACGAATCCTACCTGAAGCTGCTGAATGCCAATCCCGAGTTCGTACCGTCGGACCTGGACCCGATTGACGTGGTTTACCTGAGTAAAAAATTCACGTCCAGACCTATTTTTACACCGCATTTCAAAGCGGGATTCAACTTGTCCTCCCAGTCGATCATTTACTCTCAGAACGTCATATCGACCCCCGATTCGACCAAGCTTGAGCATCGGGCGTTGCCCGGGTTCACCGTGGGTGGCGGTGTGGAATGGAATATCACGGATAACTTCGGACTGGGTGGAGAAGTACTACTTTCACAGAAGCGGTTCAGTACCCGGACGTCTTCGATGTTCCGCCGTGATGACGAAGAGACAGTGGAGAGCCAGTTGTGGCTGGACATTCCGATCTATGTGAGGTATTCGTTCAATACAGGTAACATCAGGCCGTTTGCCTATGCTGGTGGCGCACTGAACTTGCTGCTGACGGCCAGCGTAGAGGAGCAGTTCAACGACCGGACGCAAGCCGGCTTAGAGCCGGAGAAAGTTACGCCGACCCCTCAGCTTACCAGGAACATCATGTACAAGCGCAACTTCCTGAACCGCTCGCTCGTGTTCGGAGGAGGGGCCAAGTTCAAGATCGGGAAAGACTTCGTCGTGGTGGATGTGCGGTACATGCCCGGCTTATCGAACGTCACCAACCTGAAGTATAACAATTATGCATCGAAGGCCCGTGAAGAGATCGATCCGTCGTTGTGGCAATTCGCTACGATGGGCGACCTGTTCCGGGTAAACAACTTTTCATTGTCGCTTGGCTACGTGAGGCCGTTGTACAATCCGCGCAAGGTCAGCCGGGTGAAGACAAAATCTGTGTCACGGAAAATGATCAGGGACGATAAAGATGATAAGTAACATGAGACAGATACTTACCATACCGGTTGTTGTCGCCATGATTGTTTTTCAGTCGTGTGATTCCAGGATCAACATCGACGAACCGCAGCAGTTTTATAAATACATCGGATCGGATGGCGACCAGGAGTCGGTAGATCTCGTTGTGGATGCCGCGAATAACATTTACATCCTCGGCAAGACGTCGTCGGTTTCGAATGGCGACCAGCTGTATGTGGTGAAGACCAGCCCGAAAGGCGAAGTCGTTTGGGAAAAAGTCTTTGGCGATCCCGGTCAGGAGATACCGAAGGACATAGAGTTGGCGAGCAACGGCGATCTTGTGCTTGTTGCCGAGCGGGTCGACATCGCGACAGGCGAACAGGATTTTGTGATCTACAGGCTGAACAGCGGCAACGGTTCCGTGATCGGCACACCAACGACAGGAGGGTACCCGGGCGTTGTGGATTACGTGAATACTATCACGGAATCATCCGACGGATTCCTCGTGTGCTCGTATTCAGATAATGGTCCATATAAAGACGGCTCGGTGTTCCGGTACGATGCCAGCCTTAAGATGTACCCGTCAAACATCTGGCCGGAGAAGGTGGATATAAAGGATGCCTCTGGCGGTTATGATATCATCCCGGTTAAGGCCGTGCAGGTCGGCCCCGATCTGTTCTACACGTTCTGTTATTCCAACTCAAAATTGCTCGGCGATCAGATCGCGGACTACAACTTTTTTATCCACGTTTCCAACCAGTTCAACGGCGGAAAAAATGACCTGGTCATTCCAAGCGCCGACCCGCTTTCCGATGAGAGACTGACTTCCGTGAGCGCCATTCCCGCCGCAGCAGGCTCAGGTTTTATCATGGCGGGTTATACTTCGTCGTCCGGCCAGCAGGAGCTTTACCTGATCAAGGTTGTGCAGGATCTGGAATTTTCATCAAGCGATCCCAATTCATTTCTCCAGGTACCTCCCCGGACGATCCAAACAAGTCTTTCCCCGATTGCGCCCACGAAGGCATCCGTATTCCCCTCGAAAAGCTCGGGCTTCCTGGTGCTGGGCAATCTGAATTCAGAAGGCAACGAGAACATGTTCCTGATGAAGGTCGATAACCTCCTTGCGGAGGCCTGGTCCGCGCCTCAGGTTCTTGGCGGGCAGGGCAATGACATGGCGGGAGCGGTTACGGAAACAAGTAATGGAAGAATTCTCATTTGCGGAACGATGGTGCTGGGCGATGTGATAGGACAGAAGAAGGTGGTGTTGATGAATCTAAGCCCAAACGGGATGTTTGGTGACTAGTATTTTAATAGCCAAAAACGGTTACTTTTAACGTTTTTGGACGATTTAAAGGGATAGATTGGCGTAATTTGAAACAATTGTACCTCGTCCGTTTTTTACCCCTCATCCTCGCCCTCTGGACACTGTCGGCTCATTTAAGCTTTGGACAGACTGTTACCAGCATCGCTCCAGGTCAATGGGACCAGGGTGCAACCTGGGACACCGGTTTACCGCCTACTGCCGGGCAGGACGTTATCATTGATCACGATGTCATCCTTTCAGATTCTTACGACGCAGGAAATCCTGCAGTAGCTGCTTCTGTAACCATCAACGGAACGGGATCACTTACAGTTGGCAACGGGACTGCGCTTGCCAGGCAGTTGAATGTTACAAACGATTTTGTGCTGGCAGGAGGTTCGGTCACTACGGCGATCACCAATCTCACTCATATCGTCAACATCGGCGGTAACTTCACTAACAACACAAGTACGGCGGCTTTCAATCCGAATAACGGAAGCGGAAAGCTTATACTCATTTTTAATGGCGGCGACGCCCAGGCGATCAATGGATCGGCGGCAACTGCATTCTATTTTCTTGCGACGGCTACCGCGGGAACCAATATGACCCTCGGTGCCGATATCACGGTCAGCGACGATCTTAATATTGGCGACAACACTACGTTCAACGTTCCAGGTTTTGCAATTACCATAGCAGGAACCACCACCATCGGCGCCGGGGCACTGACGACGCTCAACATCACGTCCCCTACCGGGGCCAAACAGTTTGGTCCTCTTGTCATCAATGCTAACGGACAGTGGATCAATAGCGCTAACGCCGATATCACCTTTACGGGGGGGATCGGTCTTAATGTGTCCGGAACATTCACAGCCGGCACCGGCACGAATACATTCAACGGAACCGCGCCAGCCTTGACCGGTACGTTCGTCATTCCAAGAGTAAGTGTTACTTCTCCCACGGTGCTGACCAACACGAACTCACTTACCGTTGCGACGACGTTGGGCGGTACGGGAACACTGGCACAGACGGGAACTTCATTGTTGGATCTCGGCGGGACCACAGCTATCGGCGCGATCACTGCAACTGCCGTTGGAAACCAGGTGACGTACAGTGGTGCAGCGCAGAACGTGATCGGAAACAATTATCATAACCTGGTCCTGAGCGGGAGCGGGCTAAAGACCTTACAAGCAGGTACGAACACGATCGGGGGCACATTGACCGTCGGGTCGGGGACCACATGGAATAACAGCACCAACCTGGCGGTAACGTTCAGGGGCGGTATTGTAAACAACGGAACGTTTACCGCAGGCAACGGGGTTCAGACCTTCGACACGAACAACCAGTCACTCACCGGCTCCAGTTCATTCAGTATTCCGAACACGACGGTTACCGGGATAACGCTTACCAACAACAACACACTCACTGTAAGCACAAGTCTCGCGGGCACGGGAACGCTCGCTCAGGCTGCGAATGCGGTGCTGAACGTCGGAGCAGTATCGTCGATCACAAACTTCTCAGCATCGACATTCAACAACGATGTGAACTACACCGGGGCAGCGCAAACCGTTCATGGCGGGAACTATTGGAACCTCGCTTTATCGGGCAGCGGAGCAAAGACATTAACCGGTACCACGGCGTCGCTCGTTGGCAATCTGACGATGTCCGGTACAGCAACGACAGCCACGGCAGCCGCACTTACGATCGGGGGAAACCTGGCAGTTGGGAGCGGGGCGACATTCACGGCAGGAGCATTTGATCTGACTGTTACCGGAACCACGACGGTTGCTGCGGGTGGTGTGCTTAGCTTCTCATCGGCGGCAAACACCAAGACCTTCAACGGACTTGTGACGGTTAACGGCAGCTGGAACAACAACACGCAAAATTCACCGGTGACCTATCACGGCGGTATCACCAACAACAATAGTTTCAACGCTGGTTCGGGTATCCAGACATTCGCTACCAATGATCAGGAGTTGAATGGGATATTCAGTATTCAAAACATAACCGTAACCGGGATAAATGTTACGAACAACATCAGCCTCACGCTCCCGGCCGGCGGTGCGTTGTCCGGTTCAGGTGGATTGGTACAGGCCGTCAATGCCAGTCTTATCATCGGTGGTGCATCGGGCATAACCACCCTGTTTGCCTCCGCTGCAGGAAACACAGTTACGTACAACGGCGCGGCGCAGACGGTACATGGAAATACATACGTAAACCTGGTACTCGCCGGTAGCGCAGCAAAGACGTTGCAGGCAGGAACCACCGGCGTTTCAGGAAATCTAACTCTTACCGGCACGGCCACCACAGCAACGGTCAGTGGTCTTACGATCGGTAATCTCTCGATCGGAAGTGGAACAACTTTTAATGCCGCCGCCGCCGGCGCTGCACTCAGTGTTAGCGGAACGACAACGGTGAGCAGCGGAGGTTTCATGACGATATCGGCGGCTACTGGTGCAAAAACATTTCAAGGCCTTGTTACGGTTGCCGGTACCTGGAATAACAGCGGCGCCTCGCCGGTAAGTTTCCAAAACGGTATTGTGAATACCGGAACCTTCACGGCAGGAGCAGGGGTACATACATTCGATACGAATCCCCAATCGCTGACAGGAACTTTTGTGATACCCAGCGTTACTGTAACGGGTATTGCCCTAACCAACAATAACAGCCTCACGGTATCAACCGCCCTTACCGGCACCGGTACGCTGACGCAGGCAGTAAGCGCTCTTCTTGACATCGGCGGTACATCCGGCATCACTGCGTTGAATACTGCGGCGGCCGGCAACACGGTGAACTTCACCGGCGCTGCACAGACCGTCAATTCAAACTCTTATTTAAATCTCGGACTGTCGGGTAGCGGAACAAAAACACTACAGGCAGGCACGGCGAGTATTTCAGGCAACGTTACGATCGACGGCACGGCAAGCGCTACAGCCGTCACCGCGCTGACGATAGGGGGGAACTTCACATTGAACTCGGGTACTTTCGTTGCCGGAGCGTTCAATCACCAGGTTGCGGGAAACTGGATCAACAACGGAGGTACATTTACACTAGCCGGCAGCACGATAACATTTAACGGTGCAACTCAATCGATCGGTGGCTCTGCCGGCACCACGTTCAACAATCTTAGCACAAGCGGATCGGCATCGGTCACCACAGGTGTCGCCACGGTGTCGGGGACGCTTACGGTCGGGAACACATCAACACTGAATGTCGGCGGATTTCCGTTCACAGTTACAGGTCCAACCAACGTCGGAAGCTCTTCAGCAGCGAATCTTGTAATTGCTTCCGGCACGGGAGCGAAGCTCTTTGTTGGATTAGTGACGGTGACACCGACTGCAACGTGGAATAACTCAGGCAACTCGGCAGTTACGTTCAGGGGCGGGATCACCAACGGCGGTACTTTCGCTGCCGGATCGGGCACGCATACTTTCGATACCAATCCGCAGGGATTGACAGGAGCGCTGTCGATACCCGCCGTTACCGTGAATACAATAACGCTGACGAATAACAACAACCTTACCGTTGGAAACGTGCTCGCCGGCACCGGTACATTCCTGCAGGCCGCGTCGAGCAGCCTGACCGTGGGGGGTGGCGTAACCATTGCGAACCTTAATGCTTCAACTGTGACGAACACCGTCACTTACTCCGGCAGCGGTCAGAATATTTTCCCGACACCGTATGTCAATCTCGATATCAATCAGTCGGGTGCAAGCGAAGCTGTGTTGAATGGAGCGACAACCGTCAACGGCACGCTTACTCTATCGAACGGTACGCTGAACATCGGTGCACACAACCTGTTGCTTGGAGCGGCAGCAGTATCGGTGGCGTCACCATCGGCCGTGCGAATGATCGTCGCTTCGGGCTCGGGTGAAGTAAGGAGGACATTTACTGCAACGGGATCTTATGTATTTCCCATTGGAGATAACACCGGGTCTGCTCAGTATTCGCCGGTCACTGTCGATTACACGGCAGGATCATTCAGCGGTGCGTATGTCGGTGTGTCTGTTACCGATGCAAAACATCCGTCCAACGCGAGCGCGACGAATTATCTTACACGATACTGGAGTATCAACCAGGTTGGTATCACCAGTGGAGTTGCCAACGTAACGGCGACGTATGATGCGACAGCCGCCGACATCACCGGTACTGAAAGCCTGATCAAAGCTGCTCATCTGAGTGGAGTCTTCAATCAGGTATCCAACCCATGGACGAAGTTTAATGTACTCGCGGGATCTTTATCGATAACGGGTATCAGCATCGTAGCCGGTCAGGCCTCATACTGCACAGGTATCACCGGAACAGATCCTTTGGTGACTATGCTTGGCGCACCGTTTACTATTTGTAATGGCGGATCGATCCTGCTTGATAGCGACGTGACTGGCGGCGACGCTCCTTTTAGTTACTCATGGGCTCCGGCGGGCGGACTGACCGCGACCACTGTTGCGGACCCCACCGCGTCTCCGGCATCGACAACAAATTATACGGTCACAGTCAGGGATGCCAATGGTATCGTATCGATCACGAATGCTAACGTAGTCGTTAACCCTGTACCTGTTCTCAGCAGCTCACTCACACCTGCCCCGATCTGCAGCGCCACAGCATTTACATACACACCCACCAGCGCAACAGGCGGAGAGACCTTCGCATGGACCAGGGCTGCAGTGTCTGGTATCAGCGAGGCCGCCAGCGGAGCAACCGGCCCCGTGAATGAAGTGCTTACGAACGTATCGAATGTACCGGTAGCCGTTACGTATGCTTATATCTCATCAGCTTCCGGATGTAATAGTCCACCGGAGAACGTTGTCGTTAATGTGATCCCTTCGCCGGCGGCAACCGATCCGGCCGACCAGACTGTTTGTAACGGAAACAATACTGCAGCTGTGAATTTTACAGGCACCGCGACAGTGTATGAGTGGACCAACAACACGACGTCGATCGGCCTGGCGGCAAGCGGAACGGGTCCTATTGCAGCATTCGCGGCTACCAATGCAACGTCGATCCCTGTTGTAGCAACTATTGTAGTCACTCCGAAGTACATACTCGGGCCGACAACATGCACCGGCCCCACACAGACATTTACAATCACCGTACAACCTTCGGTCTCGGTAAATCCTACCGCTGATCAGGAGTTGTGTAATGCCGTGAACACTGCCGCCGTCAACTTTACGGGTGTTGCCGGAGTTTATTCATGGACGAACGACAAACCGTCGATCGGACTTGCAGCCAGCGGAACCGGTAACATCGCCGCCTTCACGGCGGTCAATCTTACGGGCGTGCCTGTCATTGCAACGATCTCCGTAACGCCTTCATTCGGGGCATGTAGCGGCGCACCGGATATATTTACCATCAAGGTGAATCCTACACCCAACGTGAATGCGATCACCAGCCAAGTGCTGTGCAATGGCTCTACGACGACAGCCATCAATTTCAGCGGCACAGGCAGCAGCTACACGTGGACCAACAATACTCCTTCAATAGGTCTTGCCGCTTCGGGGACTGGAACGATCGCAGCCTTTGCTGCGGTGAACAGTGGAACGAGCCCGGTGGTAGCCACCATCGTTGTGACCCCCGTGTTTGCGGGCACTCCTGTCTGCAACGGCCCTACGAAGAGCTTCACTATTACGGTGAACCCCACACCGTCTGTGGTCGATCCTCCCGACCAGGTCATATGCAATGGGCAGAGCTTCGCGGCAGTGAATTTTTCGGGCGTAGCCACCCTCTACGACTGGACCTATAACGTCCCTGCGCTCGGTGCCTCCGGAGCCGGAGCAGGCAACATTGCACCCTTCGCAATTGCCAATCCATTAGCCACTCCCATTGTTGCCACCATTATCGTTACCCCGAGGTATATCTTCGCAGGACTGACCTGCAGCGGAACGGCGCAGAGCTTTACTATCACCATTCAGCCCAATCCGACAGTGGCGGTGATAGCTAACCAGGTTGTATGTAACGGAACCAACACGACGGCTATCACTTTTACCGGCACGGCGACGAGTTTTACCTGGACCAACAATAATACAAGCATCGGTCTTGCTGCCAGCGGCACAGGAACCATAGCAGCCTTTGCAGGCATTAACACAGGAAGCACTCCCTCGGTAGCCACCATCACTGTCACTCCGGTGTACGTAGGCTGCACAGGCACTCCGCGGGTCTTCACCATCACAGTCAATCCCACACCTAACGTTACCGCACCTTCCGACCAGGTTGTATGTGCAGGGGACAACACGGCGGCGGTAAACTTCACCGGCACGGG